>Ga0214192_1001074_pt1 | contig 15589 bp, 27 predicted proteins | sample TroBogEpilimnion_44_FD_153030 | JGI IMG/M metagenome (GOLD analysis project Ga0214192, IMG submission 153030) | Freshwater microbial communities from Trout Bog Lake, WI - 29JUL2008 epilimnion | ecosystem: Environmental > Aquatic > Freshwater > Lake > Epilimnion/Euphotic zone | place: Trout Bog... | reverse complement strand
TCCTCCGCCTGTCATATTAAAATTGGAATAGCCTCCAATCATAACACAAGGTGTTGCTGTTGTTGCGTAGCCGCAGCTTGATATTTCTACACTATTAAGATTAAGTGTACATACATGTGAACCATTTCCTGCAAATGTAATTACAGAACCGTATGAAATGTTTGTTGAACTATAACCAATAAAATTAATCTTATTTATTGATACTGTTAAATTAGATGTTGCTCCTCCGTAATTATAATAAGCAAAATAGTTATTATGTGTTGCAGAATAATCAAGCTTTGTTAAATTAGCACCAGCACCTTGTATAACAAATCCAACGGACCAGTTAAATCCTTTATCCGTATTATATGTTCCTGCATCAATAAACACAGTATCACCACTTGCAAGTGTGTAAGATGAATTTATTTGTGTTAACGTTTGCTTAGGTGAGCTTTTAAGTTTTCCTGTATTTCCTGATGCACCTATTGCGGTGCAGTAGACATCGCCTACAGTTGAATTATCATTTACATAATAATTCGTGGTCATTCCTGTTATTGAAAAAAGAAATGCAAAAATTAGAGTAAGCATTGTTTTCATATATAATTTATTTAGCTCCACCATCTACGAATTCCTGTACCATCAAACCAATTATTATAATAATCTGGGTTCATTTTTTCTTCGTTAGACACAGTTTCACGGATTTTTTTATAGTCTTCAGTATCTTGTCCTTTTAAGATACGATGAAAGTTTTCCCAATCTCGTTCTTCAAGTTCATGTGATAAGTTAAAAATTTTACGGTTCATTTCTTTTATTTCCTGAGGCTCTTCATTTTCTGGCTTATCCCCAAATACTCCGTAAGAAATGTCAACTTTACAACCTAAAGTTTCTTCAGCATATTTAATGTAATAGTCTTCATTAATTCTACTAATGATATCTATAAGTTCGTTCATTTGATAAACCTTCTTAAGTTTTGAAATGGGATCCTCATAGCCGTTTTTAATTTCATCACGCAATCTTGGCATTGACCTTTCCCAAAAACTTAATTGCCCGTGATGTCCCCAAGGACGAAAATTCCAAACAACACGCCAGAAGTAAAATATGTTGTAGATTCCTTTAGGAAAATCGTAGCGAACCCAATTCCATGTTTTCCAATACCATCGTTCTCTAGCTACCATTTTTTTAAGGCTTTCAAAAAAGCTATCAGTAAATTTTACTTCCATTGTGTTTTGTTTTTTAATAATTACTTGTATCTCCGTCATCAATAAGCTCATCTTGTAAAGCTTTCACTAACGGATCAATTTCGTTTTCATCTTCATCTCTTTCATCAACGATATCTTCATCATCTTCAGAATCTGTCATGCTAGCAATTCCTGTTGGCACAATTACTTTATAACCGCTGTATTCATAATCAAAAGTGTGTTCTTTACCTGTTACAGCATTTCTCATTTTTGAATAACCCATAGCTCGAGCAACTTCTTTGCTGTTTGCTAAATAGTAAGGACCATTCTCAACAGGCTTTAACATAATAATCCAATCACTGCCTACAATTTCCCACAATCCAAAAACTGTGTATTTTATACCATGAAGTTCAACTTCGCGATTAAGATCTTCTTTAAGAAGCCATGAAGTGTGAACGAATCTTGAATGCTGATTTAAGTATTCTTTTTGGAACTTAGGTAAACTTGGAGATCCTGTAGTTAAAGTGATGTACTTATTTATTTTGCTCATCTTTATTTTATTTAATTAAGTTACGTAATTCTTGAGTAAGCTGTTTGAATTTTTTATCAACTGATGCACGAGAGTCAACTTGAGTACAAGCCCAGATAACAGTTGCGTGATTATCTTTGCCATGCGCAAATGCAATCTTTTGTAATGAAGATTCTGTAAACCATCTACAAGCCCACATGCTCAATTGTCTTGCTTCAATAATATTAGCTTTACGAGATTTTCCTACAATATCAGTTGTAGAGATTGATGTTAATTCAGAAACAGTTGCGATAATCGAGTTAATTTTTTCCATGTTGTTTAATTTTTTAATTATAGTTAAATTTAATACAATTATTTTGGTTATGCAAATTTTTGTGCAACTTTTTTCACGAAGTTATTAACAATTTATTTTCCATAAAGAACGTCACCTGCGTCGAGTAATGTAACTGCTAATATGACCATTAGCATTTGTAAGATACCCATTTTTGAGAACGTTGAGTATTTCTCGCTTTCAACTCTTCCTAAGTCAATTGCTCTAAAGATTATTAAATATCCAATTAATTGGATAATGAATGCTAAAATGTCATTTTTCATAATAATTAATTTTAAATTGTGTGTTCAACTTTTTGGTAATGTGCTAACATTTCTTTTCCTTCATTTTTATAGAAGTTGTTTGCATATCCTATTATGTTAGCACCGCCTATAGGATTTGCCGAATGAACTCTCACAAGTGGGAATTCCAACGGTAAAGCTTTCTTATATTTTCGGTCCATCTCCAATCGCTCAGGATTCGTTTCGTAATAATAATTAACTAACCATTTTATACAATCATAACCCGTTAGTTCTTCAACGTTATCATAATCAAGATAATAATTAGGTATAACATTTTTAAAGTATTCGTCAATTGCCGTAATACCTAAATCATGGTCAAACGATATGATTTCAATAGAACTCAGGTCATCAATTGAAACAATCGTTTTAACAAATTGTTCGTAATCTCGAACCACGATCCACGAATTATCAAGTGGTGTTCTATTATCATCTAAATAGATTTTCATAAGTGTCCTTTTATTTTTGCGTATTTTAATAGATTAATAACGATGTTAAGTAATTCATCAGTTACTTTAAACTTATCGTATTCTTGAGCGGATTTAATACTTTCTTCGTTTAATTCAGCAAGTCCTCGTAAGAAAGCCGTATTATCCCAGAATTCAGATTGTGCTGTTTCTTTAATTGTTACTTTAATGTCAGGCATTCTGCCAGCAATTTCACTAGCTTCATCAGGCGCAATGATTGAATATTCTAAAAGATAGTCATCATCTTCATAAAAAATATCAATGCTTGTTGAAAATTTATCTTTACAATCTTTGTCTGTCCAGCCATCAAAAGTAAAGCCGCTTTTAGTATTTAGAGAATCTTCTCTTACATACCAGACACCGTTTAATTCAATTCTTTCCAAGCTCATTTTATAATTTTTTAATTAACAATTTAATTGCGTCAAGTTGTCCGTACGTTAAACTAAACATTTTTGACTCATGTTCATCCCCAATTGTAATATCCCAACCTTCAGCTGATGTCCATTCTGTCACCTCAATAAATGAATGTTTATTTGACAGTACACAAAATTGGTCAAGTTTTGCCAACACCGAACTTCGTTGGCTTGGCTCAAATTCAAACTTCTTAGGCTTCATTATTTACTTTCTTGAATTAAGTACGTTCCTTCAACAACTCCCCAATTTGATTCTTCTTGGAACCTATAAGTTTCTGGAGTTTCATCATTGCGCATTGGTCGAGTCAAGTACCAGATCTGGGTTCCTTTCCAAGTTATGTTTACTAATTTTTGGCCTGTAGGTAAATTGATATTTCCGATTCCACCGAAAGATTTAACTCTTTCATTTTCAGTACAAGAAGTTGATAATAAAGCAACTACTGCGACAGTTAAAAAGATTCTTTTCATTTTGCTATTTTTAAAATTGATTTCCGTTTGGTTCTGATGTTCTTGTGTATTTTGAAATTTTATCAGCAACATCAAAGATATCACAAACAAGACCGATGTTTCCGCCGTCTCGTAATTCTTGAATTAGGTTGTCAGATTTAAAACAATCACCATAATCATATCCATCAAATGCACCATATAGCATATTGATTACATTACGAGGATTACAGTTTTCTATAATCATCAAGTCAGATATAAGATCCATAATCTGTGTGCGGGTTTCAGAACTCATAGATTCATGGCGATTAAAGTAAGTTGTTTTTTCTAACATTTCCATATTTGTTTGTTTTTAATTGATAGTTAAATATAATAACAATTTATGGGTTATGCAAACTATTTATGAAAAAGTTATTAACAATTTCTAAAAATTTTAACTGACCATTTTTCCGCAAACTCAATGTCTATTTTATCAAGATCCCAAGCAGAACCTTCACTTAATACATACAAGTCAGTTTTACATTCGTTAGCAACTTCTTGTATAACATCAGAGTCAAGGACAAGATCAAGATCGCCCCACCATTTACCACCGTCTGCACTCAAGATTCTTGCATTAAAGACAGGTTGGCTGTCTGGGTTCTTTTTACGGTAACCGCTTTTTGAGCCACTTATCATTCGGCCCATACGGAACTTTTTGTTTGCTAAAGCAATACTTAAAGGAGATTCTTCGTAAATCATAATAAAGGTATAATGTAAGAATTAATTAGTTCATACATAACATATAATAATGTTGATGCTATGAGATTTAAAAAGAGAATGATAACAATTAAAACAATAATCATTTCTCTGTAGTTCATATACATTCTTAACATGAAATTTTTAATTCTGTCAAGACGGTACTTTTCAAGTATTCCTAATTCTTTTGATATTTCAAGAACATCACGAATTTCAGATATCTTATAGAGAATGACCACCAATTCAATAGCGGTCATTATAAGAAAAATTATCAGTATCATTTCCAGTCAATTTTAGGGCAATACTTATTGTATTTTGCTTTGATGAATTCTATAAAGAGATTTGGTTTAGGTTTAACATAATCAGGATTCGGTACATACTCCCATAAATTCGAGTCCCAAATAAAAGCAGGAATATGTATCCTGTTTTGGATTCTACTTTTTAGTGAAACTATACTCCAAATGATTAAAAATATAGCCCCAGCTAAAGTTACAAGTCCTCCTGTAATATAAAAAGAGTAACCTATCGTTTGTTGGTAGTATGTTATCCAATAAGCCGAGATGAAAACTCCAATTCCGATTACGGCAAATGCAGCAGTATATATTATAAGTCCGATGAAAGCATAAGGACCTACCGGACAATTATCATCAAAATCATTAGTTACTTTTCTAAGTATCCAAGTTGGTAGTAATAGCGGAGAAAGTATGACGGTTAGAGTCCAGGCAAAAACAAGTTTCCAAAAGTAAGGACAAAGAGTTTCTGGCATTCTGTTCGTATCATAAAACCAACGATAAAGTTTTGATGATGTTGAGTTATAGTTTAATTCCATGTTTTTAAATTTCAGTTGTTATTACTTCTTCTACGATTTCGTAATCTTCCATTAAATGAGTGTCATGACTCTTAATAAATGTCATTAAGATATGTAATTCAGCAAATCTGTCATAATCAAATTTCTTTTTCAATTTTGGTGTGATCTTAAAGTCATTGCCTGTATCTGTAATAATCAAACGAATTTCGCCAGGGTTTATCCAAGCAGTCTGTCTTTCTGAAAACGAAAGTTCATATGTCTTTTGTCCTAGTGCATCAACATAAGTATTAATTGTATATTCTTCTTGTCCTGATTTTTTTGATTTAACTATATATGTTTCCATGTTACTTATTTTAAAGAATGATAAATTGAAGATACTAATTGTCTGTCAGCAGGTAACTTAGCAAATGCTCTCATGATATCTGCAATGTTTCCAGCACCGCCTTCAACAAGTTCTTGGATCTTAGCAACGATTTCCGTTTCAGACATTTGTTTTGGCAAGTAAGATTCAACAATAAACAATTCTTCTGCAGTTTGAGCTGAAGGAAATTTTGATTGTGTTTCTTTCAATGACTTAACAGTCTTATTAAGAATCTTTGTTACTTCTTCATCAGAAAGGTTGTCAACTCCGCTGTTTTTTTCTAGAGTTTGGATTTCACCTTTGATTACTGATAGCAAGTTTTTTGCTACTGTGTTTTTTGATTTGAAAGCAGACATGTAGTCTGCGCTAATTTTTTCTTTTAACATTTTGATTAATTTTATTATGAACGAACTGTTTTATAAACTCCTCTACTAATTTTTTCTAAACGATTATCACCAATCAAGAAGTAGCCAATTGGTGTATAAACACAAGGGCCACGACCTCCTGTTCTAAATGCAGCGCAGTAATAACCACGGAAACGTTTTTTGCCTTCATAATCTTTTTGAGACTCATAAGCAACTTCTCCGTAATTAGCGTCAACGATAAATTTTTGTATTTCTGCAAATTTAGCAGTTCCTTTAGATTCTACAAATCTTAATACTTTTTTTTCATTGTTAACTTTTCCATAATTGTTTTGTTTTATTGATATAGTTAAAATTAATCAATTAAAACAGATCATGCAAACTTTTTTTCACAAAGTTATTAACAATTTAATCTTTAAGGTTATCTTTTAATTTCTGATCTCTTAATATTGTTTCATACGCAATATTAAGTCTATGCATAAGATCTAAGAACTCTTCATATTCAGGTTTATGTAAATCTGTAATGTTAAATAATCTAGCATCATCATATTCAACATATATTGCTTTTATCTTTTTTGTCATTTTTCTGTTTTTAAATATTGTTCAATAACACGCCCACGAAGTTCAGTTGTTGAAAATGAGTGTGTTCTGCTATTATAGTAAGTTTCAATAAGCTCTAGATTCTTTCCGGTGAATTCTTTATCTCGATATTCGTCTCCTACAATTCTTACTTTAATCGGATAAGAATGTAAGATATCAAGCAGTTCCTTTTCTGTTGCATACACAACAACTTCATCTACATATTTACAAGCTTTAAGTTGTACATATCTTTCAAAGACAGATTGAACTGGTTTATTCTTTTCTGGTCGGTCAATCGTGGGATCTGTTTGTAAACCTACGATAAGATGGTCACAAACACTTTTTGCTTCTTTTAACATCATGATATGACCAGCATGAAAAAGGTCAAAGCAAGAACAAGTAAATCCTGTTTTCATTTTCTAATTTTTATGATGTATATATATGACATTTAAAGGACTTTATCATTTAAGCAATGGTATCTATTAAAAAATAGTTTTTGGTTTAGTAGATAACAAGAATTCTATTCTTGAGTTAAGAGAACTTAAAGCATCTTCAAATTTTGAAAAAAGTGGAATACCCATTCTTGAGCAAACAATTTCAACATTACCTCTGCGATAGAATCCTTTAGGTGCGTGTACAATAAGTTTACCGCTACTTGCAAAATGGCCAAGCTCAAGAAGAGAGATTGGAGACATTGTGTCCTCAACAAAGTTTAAGAATATGATATCTGATTCTTGAAGTTTGTTTAATTCCCAGTTAACTTGATTACGGAATTCTGGGTTGTTTTCAGATTGCTCCCAAGACTCATCCCAAGAATCTCTACGAGGGTTAAAGATTGTTATGAACCCACGTAATTCTGATAATGATTTTAATCTGTCTGAAACTTCTGTTTGCCAATCAATTACTTTACCCATTTCAATACTCCCTGCAAGAAATACTTTTACTCCTGCACTAAAAGGAGAAAAATCCAGTCCTCCTGGTTTAATAACTTTTACTGTTGCCATGTTTTTTTTAGTTTAAGCTTCTCCGCTACCGAAGATTGATTTTAAATATTCTAACTTTTCATCGTCTGTCATTTCATTAACAGGTTTATCGTCAACACCTAAAAAACCAGGACTGTTGCGTAAACTTTCAACTTCTTTCCATAAAGACTCAATGTCAAAACAGATTGGATTTCCGTTTGCATCATGTGCTGTAAGCTCTGGGTTTCTTCTCCTTTCATATATGAACCATTCAATCCATTCAGCTCCTTCTTGTCCGTAATATTCAGTAAGAAGTAAACTAGAGATAAACCCATAGTCATCAACAAAATTAATCAAGTCAATTCCTAAATCATAAGCTAATGAAATTTTTTCATCCATCAGTTTGATTCTTTCAATTAATTTTTCAAATACATTTAGTTTCATTTGTTTTGTTTTTTTAAAGTAGAAAAACGGTAGAGACCTACCGTTTTTGAAATTGCTGATGATTATTGATTATCTTGAGATGTGTTTGTAGTATTCACATCAGCAGTAACTGTTACCTTTTCATCTCTTTGACGAATTTGGTTTAATAATTCCATACCAAGCAATCCAGAAATCGGAGAGGATTCGTTTGATCCGTTAAACAAAATCTCTGGTATGATTTTAACTTTATTTTCTCCTATGGATTCTATAACTTTTAATTTACTAAAATTCTCTTCACCCATCGCTTTCACTTGTAAATCGTAAGATTCTGCGTTAGATTTACCTATTGCTAGTATTTTTTCTGCTTCTGCATTACCAATCAAACTTATTTTTTCTGCTTCTGCTTCTGCTAATACTTTTGTACTCTCTGCTTTAGCTAAAGCATTAATTTTTAAAGATTCACTTTGGCCTTTAGCTGATTTTATTGAAGCCTGAGCTTCCATCTCTGCGATATTAACTGATTGCTGAGATTCCATTAATTTATTTTGCATATTCGCTAAAGAGTTAGCAGACTCTAATTGTTGTCTTATTTCTGCAGTGTCTTTTTGTATTCCGAATGTTTCTTGTTGTTCTAATGCTATTTTTCGATCAGTAAGAGTTTTCATTAATTCTGCTGGTGGATTAATATCTCCAATAAGTGTATCTACTCCGTGTACATTATAAGATTCTAGAACATGATACATTTTAGCTCTAGCCTGATCTTGTTTTTCTTCTCTATTATTTAAAAAATCGATAATATCTGAATTCTGTGCAGAATTACGGAAATAGTTACCGATAACGGGTTCCAATACTTGAGCCACGAGATTCTTCATAGAGCCAAAACGAGCAATTACTTTAGGAGCCTCAGTTGAAGGTATGTGAATGATTTGAGAAACGTCTAGGTTAAAAGGGAAACCGTCTTTAGAACGAACTGTGATTGTTGATAAGTTGCTATCTAAATTGTGAGATTCACTTCTTGCATTTGCCCAGTTAAGCACCAAGTTTGTTGTAGGTACAACTTCAATTTTATGAGTGTATTGGTTAATTGCATATTTACCTGGGTCAAGTGGAGTGATACACACACCTTTTTGTCCTTTCTTAACAATGTTACCATGTTTAAAAGTATCACCTGTTGTATCTTCACCTTCTTCTCCTACATAAGATATCACAACACCCACATGACCGATTGGAATTTGTGTCATAGGAACTTTCTCAACTTCAACAGCCCAAGGGTTTAATGAATAATTGCCTGCTTGGATAACTTGTGTTTGTAGACCACGTTGTCCACCATTGTCAATAAATTTATCAAAGTCCTGGAAGTTATTGTGACCTTCTATAACAGATCCTGCGATACTTCCTTGGTCAAGTGGCTTACCATCAAGAGATGTAATAACTCCAACGTTTCCGTCTTCAATGCTACAAATGTCAGCAGCAGCTAAATCAAATAAATGAGTGTTGATACGATAAACCCCGGTATTAAGATATCCAATTTGTTTACCTCTTTGTCCGCCATTTGTTAAGAATGCTCGAGCATCTTGGAAGTCATCGCAATCAACATGTCGAGCCAAGATTGCTCCTTTTGCCAATTGTGTACCATCTTTTGCTAAGACAAGACCAATTTTCCCACGAGGAATAACAGTAAAGTCTGCTTGGTCAATTGAAAACTGCCATACCCAATATCCCCAGTATAAACCTGGTGCAAGTGTATCAGCCTGAAACCCTGGTTCACCATTCAATGCAATGATCTTACCATCAGGTAACTGTTTGTTGTCTCCAAAGAGAACGAATTTTTTGGTTACTAAACCAATTTTATCTTCAGGGATAATAATCATTCCGAAGAATACTCTTAATGTGAACTTATAGAACACGATTGCTAAAAGTGGCAATAAAAGCCACGCATAACTGATAACTGTTGTCATTTATTTTTGTTTTTGTTTTTGTTAATAAGAGCGGCACCTTACCGCTCAATGTCTTTAATTATTTTTTAAAATTATATCTAAATCCTATTGAATAAACTAAACTGTTAGCATTCAAATCTGAACTAATTCTATAACCGACAGAAAGATTTAAAAATTGAGAAAGACATACATTTAATGAAGGAGTCAAGATAAATGACTTACTTATGTTAGTATGAACTCTACTAAAAAATAAAGAATTCTGATTAGTTAAGTCGCTAGTTTCTGCATACCCTAATCCAACTGACGGAGCAATTACAATTGAACGTTTCTCAATCAAATTGTATTGATTTACTAATTCAATCGAATTTAAAGAGTTATAATTAGAAAAGCTACCAGAAAGAGAATATCGATTAAATTTATTTCCAATTAAGATATTACTACCGATTTCTGAATTGCCTTTTATTTTCGAAGTTAAAACAGAGATTCCTCCAAAGAATCCTGTTGTGTCTTGAGACATACCTAAACTAGATACAAATAGACAAAGAATGAATAATATTTTTTTCATATTGTTTTAGTATGAATTTGTGTTTGAAAGATTCCAAGGATTTGTTGCACTTTTAAAATCACCAATATATGATGAAGTATAAATTGGGGTAACTACATTTCCTGAAACTGTTGAGTTATAAGATGTATATGTAGATAAACAAACTAAAGGATTATTACTCGTTTTATAATTCTTATAGATTGTATAAAAATAACATCCTAATCCAAGTCCTCCGGCATAAGCAACTGCACCCCAGCCTCCACCGAAAGCAGCTCCTGTTGTAATAAGGATTCCGTAGATAGATCCAGTAAAATCAGTACAACAGTTTTTCCATTGAGAAAAAGATTTTGTTCTATCTACATATTTAATTAAGTAAGGCGAAGTTGCATTAAAATCAGTTGGTATTTTAGAAACATAACCAGTGTTACCGCTAAGATGTAAAGCTAATTCTCCGGCTAATGTGCCATTAACACCAAAACATTGTAATTTTGAAAAGTCAGTTGCTGATTTAGGAATTATTTGATAATCAACAATACCATCATTATCAATATCATATAAATAAACTCCGTTATTGTTTGTAACTCTAATATTATGATTTCCGTTAGAATCTTTAAATGTAAGTACTAGTGTTTTACAAATTACAGGTAAAACTGGGCTTAATGCAGATGGCGATAGAGGATCGTTTGGTGAAACTGAAAGCTTTCTATCAGCATTAGGATTAATACTTGTACTAGGATTTGTTCCTGTTGTAGGTAATTTTGTTACATCTTCTTTTTTACAAGACGCCACGAATAAAAGCATTCCTAATAAAGGAATCATTAAAAATTTAAGTTTTTTCATTTGTTTTTTTGTTTTTTTGTTTTTTTTTTGTTTGTGAAAAAAAGGAGTGCCACCTTGACACTCCTGTATTTTTAATTTATTATATGATGTTTTAAACTTTGCTATTATTGTATTTGTTAATTACATAAAGTATGGTTAGCAAAACTAGAGCTAATAAAAAAATCACTGTAACTTTGTAGTGAAAAAATAACGATATGAAAAACCCAGTGTATGAAGCAATCATAAAGTATTTGATAAAATTTCTAAATAATGAATTTTTCATGACTTTTTAATTTAATAAAACATTGATAATTTACGAACTCTAATTTAAAAATTAAGCTAACTCTGATGTTTTTACTTCGACAAGTTTGGCTATTTTGCCACGAATTTCAGTTAATGTAGTTTGATTTAAGAACTTACCGTCGGAGTAAATAGTTTGAAGTAAACCTGTTTCTTCTTCATCTTTTGTACATTCAGTTCTAACAACATATTCACCATTTTCTTCAACAACTGTACAAAGTCCTTTTAAAGATTTCTTAGTACCATCATCAGTTGCAGGATCTTTGTAGATGTTAAAAGTTCCTTCTTCTGTTTCAAACCAAGCTCCTTTAGCAGCAAATCCATAAGTGTCTCGAGTGTTGTATTGGTAAGTAAATGAACCAACTCCTAAAACGATATTAGTTGCAGCGAATCCTTTAGCAGCTAATCTTTCATAGATTTGAACTTGACGTTCGGTAGTAATTGAGTCTCCGTAGATAGCACCAATATGTGGATCTAATACTTTATAACCTTGAGCATTTACCGTACCACCGAAGATATCCCAAAGTAGTTCGATAACACCTTTATTCTCAGCTTCAGTAACGTCTTCAAAATCAACATTACTATTACCTGATGTACCACAAATAATATCGACTGGATCACCAGAATCAGGACGAATAACTAATTTACCGTCACGATTCACGATTTCATCTTTTAATGCAGGTAAGTATTCGGTGATTAATTTCCATAAATCGAATGTATCGGAAACTACTGAAAGAATTCCAGTTGGAAAGATTTTCATCCAATCAGATAACATTTGTTGTTCACCTACCGTAAAGATTTTTGTAGTCGAAACTGAGTGTTCAGATGCATTAACAGAATTAATACAAACTTCGTTTTCAGGTTCACCGTAAAAGTAACGAGCACCAGGAATAACTACAATTGAATCTGATCCTCTGAATGACATTGCGTGGCCTAAACCAGAAGCTAATGTTGAGAATGGATCTAATCCTCGAGCAGAAAAGTCGTGGCATAAATAATCGATTAACCATGCATTTGTTGGATCTGTTTTAAGAACCCATTCAGTTGCTTGTCTACGATAATGTAGAGCAGTAGTTGCAGATGTAGTAGTTTTCCAAGAAAGAGAAGAAACGATAGTTTCTAAATAAAGAGTTAACCAAGCGAAACCAGGTTTTGTATTAACAAAAGTTTGGTGAGGGATGTTTGGATTCGTTTCGATACCTTCAGGAAGTGCTTTAACTCGAATAGGTAGATAACCTAAATCATGAAGATCTTCGAAATGTTTACCGTCAAAAGGAAGTCCTAAGTACATAGACATATCTTTTGAAAATGAATTTGCAACTGATTTTGGTTGGTTAAAGAAATTCTCTTGGAATTCATCATGGATCCAACGCCATGTTAATTGTTGACCTGCAGAAAGGATTTTCTTAACTCCTTTAGGTGCATATTTTGTAGAACGAGGAATCCAAGTTCCGTACAAAAATTTAGTACCAGATGCAAGCATTGCTTTGTGACCGATTTTGTATCCGTCTGTGTAAAATAATGTTGTAGGTTTGAAGCCCATAATTATTGATTTTTAGATTTATGTTTCTGTTTTCTAGTGTACGCTTTTTTGTTGCGATAAACATTTGGCCTTGTTGCCATTCTGATTTCTTCTAATGTAATTTCAATTGTTTTCATTTTGATTAATTATTATAGAATAAAAATAATAAATTAATTTAGATTATAAAAATTATATGACAAAAAGTTATTAACAATTTTATAAAAGTTGAAAAATTCCGTAAACACCTCCGATTATTGCAGATAAAATAAATACGATGTAAAAAATCAAAGTCATCAATCCAGTAAACATCGAGACGTCATATTTACAAAAATAATTCCAGGACAATCCGCAAGTGAGAACTTCAATAAGGAATTCTTTACCTGTTATTTTCCTTTAATCTATCAAGTGTCTGATTAGGTTTTTCAGAAGTGTTATTAATAAATCTCGTATTTCCTTCTTTTAATTTATTTAATGCATCAAATGGGTTCATTTAAAAATATTATTTCTCGGTTAGGATTGTCTGCATGTTCATGCAAATCTCGTTTCAATGTACTTGCTATCCAGTTTGCCATTTCTGGAGATTCACATTCGCAAATCTTAACAGGCAAGTAAGTTTCACCAGTTACTGCATCTGTATCAACATACCCAATAACAATTTTATTTTCTTTTTTCATTTTAATTTTTTTTAGCATCGTGTTCTATAAGAAAATACATTGGATGCTCAGAATATTTAGTTTCATATGTTATAACAGTATATGAAGATAGCCACTTACCAGATTTTGATATTTGATAATAAGCCACATCAAAAAAAGTTGTTTTTGGATCCTTTATAACATTAACAATATCATTATATTCAAAAATATTTTCAAATATAGAGTTTGCACATTTGCATTCCGTATTTTCAACATTAAGCCACATAACAATTGGCTTCCTACCAATTTCATTTAATACTTGTAATATTGAAGCCTCATGATTACTAACAATTCTTTCTGACATTATGCTTTCATTTGATATTAAAGGTAACCTTAATTTTTTTCGGTATTCATTTATCTGTTTATGAATATCAGCATTTACATTTAAGTTAGTTGTTGCTTTATGATATCCCTTTACAACTAAATGATCATACAATTGTGTTTCACCGTTTTTCATATTTGCATAACATTTAGTAATGTAAAACAAACTTGTAAGCGGCTTAACTGAATAGAATTCTTCTAATGGTGGGTGTGAAAATTCTTCAACATCTGATGTGTCTATTTGACTATGTCCTAATACTGAGAACATAATCATTAATGATAATAAAAAGTTTTTCATATTATTTCCATGATTCGTTAAACTTGCTTGCTCTTTTTCCTCTTACTCGATACATTGCAAGTTCTAATATATCAAGAGATTCTAGGATTCCTCCTCTGTCATCTATAAAGATGTTTGCGTAAATCTTTTTTGTATTACCGTATTGTAAATCAATCGGGTTTTCATTTATCCTATCAATCTCTAAACCTTTTGATGTACAATAAGCAAGGATTTCGTTATCACGATCAGAACTACATGCTGTAAATATTACAATATAAGCTCCTGTTTCTTTCGCAACTTTGAGTATTTTAATAACTCTATCAAAGTCAAAATTATCCATTTTCCAAGGCGAGATTGTATCGTCATAATCTACACCTATAATGATTTTGCCATGTAGATCCCACTCAGATTCCAATCTGTCAACGTAAGGAAGTATTCTTTCATTAATTTCCATAATCGTTTAATTTAGTTCAACTGTTTCAAAAGTTTTTCCTGATATCATTTTAAGATGTTCAATCCATGTTGTAGCATCTTCATCAGTATTAAAAAAATTACCTATACCTGATTTATGACCCAACGAAACTTCAACATGTGACTTTCTCCAAACTTCTTTAGATTCACTTATACCACCGATAGTGCCAACATCTTTAATCAGATAACCATATTGAATTAAATAATCTTCTGAAACAAATTGCCAAAAGTTATTTCCGTAATAATTACTTCTACGTTCATAGAATCCTACAGGTAAATGCTCAACTCCATCTTTTACTTTAAATATTCCTAAAATTCGTTTGTATTTAGGTTTTGTCAAATTCGTCTTCCATACATAAGAAGTATTATGATAAGAAGGTCTGAATGATATCTTACTAATAAGATTTACATCAAAATCTATTTTTCCGGTTTTCATGAGTTTATATGCAATGCAATTAATAAATAGTCTACTGCTTTAGCTGAACAGTCTGCAGCAACATCGCTACCAATTCCTTGCGCAAGAAGACCTGCCATTAGTTGTGTTGCCATGTACTCACGCTTAGTAAGTCCATTGTGATGTGGCAATGATGTGTCTATAGGAAATGCTAATAGATTTCCATTTTCTATTGCTCTTTCTATATTCATTTCTTTTGCTTTTTCTGGTGTCATAATTAATAATTTATGTTATGTTTTTTCAAGAAGTCAATAACCTTTGCTTGAGTTATTAGTGATATCATATCTTTTTGTAAAAGATCAATTAATCCTTTAAGATCAATGTCAACACCAATTTCTATACGTATTAATCTTCTTATGTATTCTTGGTACACAGGAGTATTTTTAATAACATCTGCGGCGGG
>Ga0214192_1001073_pt1 | contig 15593 bp, 10 predicted proteins | sample TroBogEpilimnion_44_FD_153030 | JGI IMG/M metagenome (GOLD analysis project Ga0214192, IMG submission 153030) | Freshwater microbial communities from Trout Bog Lake, WI - 29JUL2008 epilimnion | ecosystem: Environmental > Aquatic > Freshwater > Lake > Epilimnion/Euphotic zone | place: Trout Bog... | reverse complement strand
CGGTGCGGCCGTGGTGGTCGCGGCAACGGACAATGACCTTGCCAATCGCCGCGTGGCACAACTGGCGACCGCGCTCGGTATACCGGTGAACGTGGTCGATAATCTGGAGCTGTCGACCGGCATTTTGCCAGCGATCGTGGATCGATCGCCGCTTGTCATTGCCGTATCGACGGAGGGTTCGGCGCCGGCGTTCGCGCGCTATGTTCGCGCGAGGATCGAAACGGCCATTGACGAATCCTTCGGCGACCTTGCCCTGTTTCTACGCCGCGTTCGGGACCGCATCAAAGCGAGGTTTGCGGACCTGGGTGAACGACGACGGTTTTATGCCGCTCTGCTCGAGGGTGCTGTTCCGCTGGCATTACGCCGACGACGACCCGCGGAGGCCGAAGCGGCGTTTGAAGCGGCTCTGGCTCAAGGCGTTGGAACCGCCGGTCACGTCGATTTGGTCGGAGCCGGTCCGGGGGATCCGGGCTTATTGACGTTGAATGCCTTGCGCGCCTTGCAGGCCGCAGACGTCGTGCTTTACGACCGCTTGGTGAGCGACGAGGTGCTCTTACTGGCGCGGCGGGAGGCGGAGTTGATATCGGTCGGAAAGGCCGCCGGATACCACTCCGTGCCGCAAGATCAAATCAATCAATTGTTGCTTGACCATGCGCGAGCGGGCCGTCGAGTCGTGCGATTGAAGGGGGGCGATCCCTTTGTCTTTGGTCGCGGTGGCGAAGAACTCGAAGTCTTAGCCAAACACGGGATTTCCTTTGCCGTGGTCCCGGGCGTGACGGCGGCGGTGGCCTGTGGCGCGTATGCCGGTATTCCGTTGACTCACCGTGATCATGCGCGTGGCGTTCGCTTTGTTACGGCGCACTGTCGTTCGGCGATGGACGACGTCGATTGGTCGAGCTTGGCGCGAGAGCGCGACACGTTGGCCGTCTATATGGGTGTCGCTAGCGTTGATCGGATTGAGCGGGAACTCCTCACGCACGGAAAGGATCCGTCCACGCCGATCGCGTTTATTGAAAATGGGACCCGACCGAATCAACGCGTGATCATCGGTACGCTGGGAACCGCCGCCGAGCGTGCTCGGGAAGCGGCCGTAGGATCCCCTGCCCTGCTGGTCATTGGTTCTGTTGCCGCGCTCGCCACGGACCTTGCGTGGTTTGGTCAGTCCCCCGACGCCCCGGCGTTGCAACGCGCAGAACCGGTGCGTCGGCGTGCTTAACGCTTAGCGCGACCTGAATACCCCGTGGGAGTTCGCCGCGTCAATCAACGCGGGTGCGGGGGTGAAGTCAACTCCGTGTATTGATTCGTAATGACGCAAGCGATCGACGATCTGTAGGAGCCCGGTTGTCTCCGCCCAGTGCATCGGGCCACCGGTCCATTTTGGCCATCCGTACCCGGTTGTCCAAACCATATCAATGTCGGATGATCTCTCCGCAATACCTTCGGCGAGTATGCGAGCACCCTCATTGATCATTGGGTAGAGGCAGCGTTCCAGGATTTCCTGGTCTTCGATCGGCCGTCGGACATAGCCGTGCTTTGCTGAAAAATTGAGCACGATGTCGGTGACGAGGGACGACGGTGTCGCTCGGCGATTGTCGTCGTAATCATAATATCCGCAGCGAGTTTTCTGGCCCAGGCGGCCGCGCTCGCAGAGTATTTCCCGCACGGTCGCCGAGCGCGACGCGGTCCGATTCCAGCCGATATCCATCCCGGCCAAATCCCGCATTCGGAAGGGTCCCATTGGTAGTCCGAAGGACTCGAGCACGCGATCGACCTGCCAGGGCAGCGCGCCTTCCAAGATCAACTTGTCGGCTTCCCGTTGGCGCTGGGCGAGCATTCGATTGCCGACAAACCCATGCGCATTGCCCACCAAGATTCCAAGTTTTTTAATACGTTTAGCGACTGCGATGCCGGTTGCTAACGTGACGGGTGACGCGCTCTCCGTCCGTACAATCTCTAACAGTCGATTGACCTGGGCAGGTGAAAAGAAATGCAGGCCGAGGACCTGTGATGGGCGCTGCGTGGCGCGCGCCATCGCTTCGATGTCCAGATAGGAGGTGTTACTCGCGAGCAAGCCTTCGGCTTTGACGATGCCGTCCAGTTGGCGGAACAGCCCGATCTTCGCGTCCATATCTTCATAGATCGCTTCAATGACAAGATCACAGGTCGCCAGGCTCGACAGATCGGTGGAGGATTGCAGCCGATTCAGTCGTTGATCGCGCAGCTCTGCGCTGAGTTTTCCTTTGGAAACGCTTCCATCGAGGTGGCTGCGAATTCCATTGATGCCGCGTTCGAGCGCGTCAGCGCTCATTTCGACCACGCGGACAGGCAAATCGGCCGCGAGAAACGCCATCGCGATTCCCGTTCCCATCGTGCCCGCGCCGACAACGCCGACGCTCGTGACTGGCTGCGGTTGGACGTCCCCACCGATCCATTTAGACTTCGCAGTCATGCGTTCAGCGAAAAAGAGGTGACGCAGCGCCTGCGACTGCGGATCGGCGAGCAGACGCACGAATTCCTCACGTTCCCGCGCCATACCGTCCGCAAAGGGAGAGGTTAGGGATGCTTTGACGGCGCGAAGTGCCGCCACCGGTGCGTGCAGGCGCCCGAAGGTGCGCTGCTGTTCGAGGCCGAAGCGATCGATGGTTGCCACGGCGGTCTCGACGGGCTCCGGTACGGTCATGGCGCTGACGCGCCGAAGCGGCGCGTCGGCGGCCAGTAACGATTGCGCCCAAGCAACCGCCTCTGAACGCAACGTTTCGACCGTCACAGTGCGGTCGACGATACCGAGGCGCGCTGCCTCCTCCGCGCCGACATGCCGCCCGGAGGTAATCATGTCGATGGCGGCCTGCACACCCACCAATCGTGGCAGGCGCTGCGTACCCCCGGCGCCGGGTATGAGACCGAGGTGTACTTCCGGCAATCCGAATCGCGTATCGCCAGCCGCAATCCGGTAGTGGGCAGTCAGGGCCAGTTCCAGCCCGCCGCCCAGTACCGTACCGTGCATTGCGGCAACCAGCAGTTTTGGACACTGATCCATCGTCTCCAACACGTCCCGCAACGTCGGCAAAAGTGCGCCCTTGGCTAACTCACTGATATCCGCGCCTGCGTGAAAGGTTCGGCCGTCACAGGCGATGACGATGGCCCGCACGCTCGTATCGTTGATGGCAGCGTGCAGCGCTTCGACGAGACCGGCACGCACGGGGGCCGCCAGCGCGTTAACCGGAGGTGAATCCGTCACGATGACGGCGATGTCTGCGACAGGATGGATCGTGGTTACGGGCGTGTGACTGCTCATTTTCGGGCTCCGGCAACTGCAACGCGTCGCGACACTATACCCGAGGGAATTTGACGGCCTACGGTCGCCCCTCGCATTTGATAACCTAAGCACATTAATTGGCGCCTCTGGGACCGGGAGCGAGGTATGACCCGTCAGCGTGGCGAAATGTCGTTGGGCCCTCAATTTTCGGATGTTCTTAGGCTGTTGCGCCGGGACTTTTATAACCGAACTCAGGGCCTGTCTTTGACGCCTGCCCTCGCGCGGCTGTTGCTCTATATCGCCCGGGAGCCGAATTCACGCCAGATTGACTGGGCGAGTCGACTCGAGATTACGGCGGTGACGCTGGGGCGAATGGTCGACCGTTTGGTAGAGCTTGGCTACGTCGAACGACACCTGGACGCCGCCGATGGCCGTGCGTTTCGTCTCTATGTGACGGCGAACGCACAGACGCTCGTAGGACAGTTGGAGGATATCGCCACCGCTACACGGGACCGTGCCTTGCAGGGTTTCAGTCGTGCGGAACGTGAGACCTTGATGGGATTGCTCAATCGTTTGCGCGTCAATTTGGAATGAGAGCCTAGTTTGATGTTGAGGTCCGCCGGTAATCGTCTCTTGCTGGGGCTTGCTGCAACGTTGGCGACGGTCCTCTATGCGATCGATTCGACGATTGTGAATGTCGCCTTGCCCAATATTCAGGGCACTCTGCAGGCGTCACCCGACCAGGCGGGATGGGTGGTCACGTCCTACATTGTGGTCAGCGCAATAATGACGCCGCTGGCCGGATGGCTCGGAGTGCGATTCGGCATTCGGCGGGTGCTTGGTCTCTCCATTCTGGGATTTACCGCCGGCTCTATGTTGTGCGGCGTGGCGATGACGCTGACACAGATGGTGCTGTTTCGGATGATTCAGGGCGCATTTGGTGCGGCGCTCGTGCCCCTCTCCCAAGTGGCCCTGCTCCGCGAATTCCCACGGGAGAGTCATGCTCGCGTCATGGCGCTCTGGGGTATGGGTGTCATGGTTGGGCCCGTGATTGGCCCGACGCTCGGTGGGTGGTTGACCGACCAGGTGTCTTGGCGTTGGGCGTTCTACATCAATTTGCCGCTCGGCATTATCGGCTGGCTAGCCCTCGTCGCCTCAATGCCGAAGGGCGGCGAAGACTCGAAACGCCCGTTCGACTTGCTCGGATTCCTCCTGCTGTCCGTGGCCGTCGGATGCCTGCAGATGATGCTCGACCGGGGCGAGACGCAGGATTGGTTTGCCTCAACCGAAATCGTCGTGGAAGCCTTCGCCGGTGCAATTGCGTTCTATATGTTCATCGTTCATTCGATCACGGGTCGACAACCCTTCGTCGACATTCATCTTTTCAAAGATCGAAATTTCACCGTTTCCATGCTCATGATGTTCGTCATCGGGGTCGCGGTCATTTCTCCGTCGGTCTTGGTGCCGGGGTTCTTGGAACAAGTCAAAGGCTACACGCCCACTCAGGCGGGATGGCTCATGGCCGCGCGTGGGGTTTCCTCCGTGGTGGCAATGATGCTGGGGGCTCGGCTGTCCAACAAGATCGGTCCACGGCCGACGATGAGCATTGGCATCGTTCTCGCGACGCTCTCGTTATTGATGATGGGTCAATTCAGTGTCGATACCCAGACGGATCGATTCTTGTGGGCGAGCCTGTTGCAGGGACTCGGCACGCCGCTCACGTTCATGCCCCTGTCGTTGATTGCCTACGCCACCTTGGCCGACAAGGCCCGAACTGAAGCCGGCGTGCTACTTACGCTCATCCGGAACATTGGGGCGTCTGTGGGTATTTCCGTCGTGATCGCGTTGCTGGCCCGTTCAGCACAGTACAACGCGGCGCATCTCGTCGAACATTTCACAGCGTATGATGTTCAACGGTGGTTGGCTTTGGGCAGCGTCCCTGGCCCCAATCCCGGCACGATTGGGCTGCTTGGCGAGATCCGGCGACAAGCCACGGGTATCGCGTACGCTAACGACTTCGTGCGTTTAGCAGTGGCGACCGTGGTGACGCTACCCTTGGTCTGGTTGCTCCGAAATCCGCGGCATCACCCCCCGATCGCTGCGGCGGCAGCGCCGGCAGCGGATCACTAACGAGCGGGCCGTCGCGCCGCGAGGGTGTTCAGGCTCAAGCCGGCGATCACGAAGACGCCCGCGATGAGTTTCCACGCCGGTAGAGTCTCACCGACTAAGACGGCGGCCGAGGTCATGCCGAAGACTGGAACGAGTAACGCTGTGGGTGCAACGGTGGCCGCTGGGTAGCGCGTCAACAGCCAGTTCCAGATTCCAAAGCCGATCAGCGTATTACCCACCGCTTGCCAGGCGACAGCCAGCCAAGCGGACCACGAGGCATTCGTCAATGACGCTTCGGTGCTCACTACCGTGCTTGTCAGAAAGTGCAGGAGCAACAGGGGCGGAATGGCAAATAGACTCGACCATACTAGGAATCCTAATGCGTCAATTCGGCCGGCTTTCTTGACCACGAGATTGGCGCACGACCACGAAAGGGCAGCTCCCATGAGCAGCAAAAACCCACGAAGTGTGATCGTGACGTCAGGCCGCGATACGGTGTGCCAGCCGATCAGCGCTATGCCGAACAGAGCGATACAGACCGCCAGAATCTGCAGTCTGCGAATGCGCTCGCCATAGAAAACGGCGGAAATAAGAATCGTAAAAAACGCCTGGGACTGCATCAGGAGTGAGGCAATGCCTGGCGATATGTCGTGCCGCATTGCGAGGAATAACAGCCCGAATTGTCCCGCTCCGAGGAATACGCCGAACTGGACGAGCAGTTTCCAGGGGATTGCCGGACGTCGGACAAAAGGTAACCACGGAATCGACGATGCGGCGAAGCGTAATGCGGCGAAGAGGAACGGTGGGAAGGACTCCAGGCCAAATTTGATGACGACAAAGTTGGTGCCCCAGATCGCCGTAATAAGGATCGCCAGCAGAATATGTTGCGGTTGCATCAATGGATCCGTCGCATGCCGTCAATCCCGGAGTATGGGTTCATGCTCGGATCCGTTGATTGCCGGGGTCGTAGAACGGCTTCAAGCTCACGCGCGCCGGATAGCGAACGCCGGCGATGTCCACCTCCCAATGCCCCTCGGCCAGATAAGCGTCATCGACCACGCATCCGGGTTCGACCATGGCAAGCCCCACCGCACCCCCAAGGGTGTGTCCGTAGGATGCCGAGCGCAGGTAGCCGACGGCCACCCCGTTCCGGTGCAGAACCTCCGCGTGATACATCAGCGGTTCCGGCTGTTGGACGAGGACCTGCACTAACCGCCGTTGCAGCGGTCCGGCGGCTCGCTTGGCGAGCACGGCCTCTTTGCCGATAAATCCGCCGGGCTTTTGGAATGCCAAGGCGAACTCGAAGCCCGTTTCCAATGGATCGTCTGTGTTATCGATGTCATGGCCGTAGTCTCGATAGGCTTTCTCCATCCGCAGACTGCCCAGCGCCTTCAATCCGGCGTGGACGAGGCCGAATTGGGCGCCGGCCTCCATGACGCATTCGTGCACATACGCGGCCTGTTCGGACGGGATGTAGAGCTCGTAGCCGAGCTCACCGACGTACGTCATGCGTACGCAGAGCACCCGTGCGATACCGATGTCGATTTCGCGGGCGGTTCGGAACGGGAACGCGGCATCACTCAGATCGACAGTCGTGATGGATTGCAGGAGTGCCCGAGACTGCGGACCTTGGATGTTCAATTGGCCGTAGGCCGAGGTGACGTCCGTCGTCACGCAATGGGCCGTCTCGGGCGTTTGGCGACGAAGCCATGTTCCGACGTGCCGAATCATTGTGTCGGTGACGACGACGAGGAAGCGATCGCTTTCCAGTTTGGCGACCGTGACATCGGCTTCGAGGCGGCCCCGGTCATTCAACCATTGCGTATACGTAATGCGGCCCTCGGCGCCGTTGACGGCATTGGCCGAAATGCGATCCAAGACGGTGCCGGCGTCCCGACCCTGGACCAAGAATTTGCCCATGAACGACATGTCCATCGCAACCACGCCGTCTCGGGCGGCCTGATGCTCGCGCGCCCATCGATCCCACCACGCGGGTCGACCCCACGTCAGCGGACCCGGATCCGGCGTGGTGCCCGGCTCTGCGTACCAGTCGGGGCTTTCCCAGCCGCTCACTTCTTTGAAATGCGCGCCCAGCTGCGCGAGTTGCGCGTGAAACGGCGACCGTCGCGCGCCGCGTGCCGTCTTCAAGGTCAGGTTCGGGTAGTGGCACTGATAGACCATGCCCAGCGATTCGACAGTCCGCGCACGACGGTAGGCCCGGTTGGATTGATACACCTGTAAGCGGTCGATGTTGAAGCCCGTGACATCGACATCCGGAATACCGTGCATGATCCAATGCGCGAGTGCCCGCCCCATGCCACCGCCGGTCAGGATGCCGATGGAGTTGAGACCCGCCGCGACGAAATAGCCGTCGAGCTCCGGAGCCTCACCGACGATCGGGCGCAGGTCCGGTGTGAAACTCTCCGGACCGCAGAAGAATTTTCGGATACCGACGCGGGTGGTGATGGGAACGCGCGACATTGCGCGTTCCAGAAAGGGCCCCATGCGTTCCCAATCGGGCGGTAACTCGAGGAAGCTGGCGTTATCGGGGATGCCATCCAATTGCCACGCAGCGGCTTCGGGTTCAAAGAGGCCGACCATGAGACCGCCGCCCTCTTCCCGGTAGTACCCGTAGAAGCCCGGGTCCTCTAATACCGGCATGTTGGCGGGCAAGTCGGCAATTGGCTCGGTAATGAGGTAGTAGTGTTCGGCCGCTTGATTGGGGACATTGACGCCGGCACGGGCCGCGAATTCTCGGGCCCACATGCCGCAGCAGTTCACGACGAACTCGGCCGTAATGGTGCCGCAATCGGTCGTGACGCCGCTGACACGTCGTCCCGTGCGCGTCACGCCGGTCGCGCGCACCCCTTCAATGATTTGTACGCCACGCATCCGTGCGCCTTTCGCGAGCGCCATCGTGACGTCAACGGGGTTCACACGACCATCCCCCGGTACGTAGAAACCGGCTTCGATGTCATCGACGCGGGCAAGGGGGAATAAGGCTTCCACTTCGCGCGGCGATACCTCGTGCACCTCGACACCGAGATGCCTGTTGAACGCGGCGACTCGCCGGTATTCCTCGAGGCGACCTTTGTCCGAGGCCACTTCCAGCAGTCCAATGGGACGGAATCCGGTCGCTTGACCCGTTTCGGCCTCAAGGCGGCTGTACAACTCGCGGGTGTACTTGCGCATCTCGGTCGATGTTTCGGAGGTCGAGCCGAACCGGACCATGAGTCCGGCGGCATGCCACGTGGTTCCCGAGGTGAGCCGGTCGCGCTCGAGCAGCACAATGTCGGTCCAGCCGGCGAGTGCGAGGTGATACGCCACGGAGGTGCCGATAACACCCCCACCAACGACGACGACACGGGCGTGGGACGGCAACTTCGGTTCGGTCATGGGCGCTCCATCAACAGGCTGTCTCGCCTGGCGAGTCGCGCATTGTAGCGCCCTCGCCCGTGTTCACGCCGGACGGCCTTATAGGTCAGGTGGGGCGCAATGCCTTGGCGCCCGCCCAGTAGTGCCACGCCGCCCAGAATCCGGTGGGTGCGAGGCCAATCAGCGCCCATCGCAACGACTCCGTGTTGCCACCGACATGCGGAGCGAGCACGTCACTGGCGATACCCACCAGTTGCGGCGCCACCACGAGGTTGAAAAGGTTCGCGACGAACATGAGAACGGCGATCGCCTGAGCGCGCATTTCCGGTGCCACCACATTCTGTATCAGCCCCATGGTAGGACCGATAAAAAAGTAGATGGCCGGAACGAGGATCCATAACAGGATCTGGGCTGTCGGCAGTGACGGCGTGACAAAAATGCCGATAGACGGCAGCGTTGCCAGCAAGATCACACCGGCCATTAAGACCGAGACGTAACGGGGTCCGCGCTTTGCGAGCGGCGACACGGCAAAAAGTGTCGCGAGTGTCGCGGCGACACCGCCGATGAGGTGCATGGGACCGAGTATCGACCCAGCCTGATCGACCGTTAGCCCAAACGCGCGCATAAGGTATGTGGGGGTCCACCAAAGGAGCCCCCATCCCCACAGCGTCGCAACCGCTCCGCCACCAATCAGGTGAAATGCAGCGCCGTTCCCGCGAATGCGTTGAATCGCCTCGCGCATGCCGATGCGTTCAACCGAGGCACGCGGACCGTCGTAGCGGCCTCGGGGGGGCTCCTGTACGGTGAAATAGATCAGGGTCCCTAGAATGATGCCCGGAAGTCCAAGGGCAATGAACGCCCCACGCCAGCCGTACTGTGTTGCGACAGCGCCGGCGAGTGACGAGCCGATCCACGCGCCCAGTGGTGCGCCGAGCGCAAAAAACGTGAGCACGCCCGGTCGCTGCGACGGCCGGTATAAATCCGCCAGCAACGAAGTGGATGGCGGTGTGCCGCCGGCTTCGCCAATGCCGACTCCAAATCGCGCTACGACAAACTGGAACACGTTCTGCGCGCAGCCACAGGCTGCGGTGAGCAGCGACCAGAGCACCAGGGCGCCGGACACCATGTTGCGCCGATTGCCGCGGTCGGCCCACACCGCGGCGGGCAAACCGACCGACACATAGAAAAGTGCCAGCGCGACACCGGTGATCAGCGCGATCGTAGCGTCCGTCAGCTGAAGATCGATTCGAATCGGCTCGAGTATGGTGGAGACCACGAATCGATCCGCGATATTCATCGCGTAGACCAGTGTGAGCAGGACGAGCGCATAAGCGCGTTGCCGCGAATCCGTCTGTGCCGTCATACAGTCTCCCCCATCCGGTGAAGACTGTATGACTTTACCCCTCGCGTCAAACCATCAGTCCAATCGCTCGTAGAGGGGCGTGGTGAGGAAGTCCGCCAGCGTGGGCGCCAGGGACAGGTGCTCAAAGATCTCGGCGGCGTCCTCGTAGGTGCTGTGGTCCGTACTCACCCCAGCCGCCGCCTTCACTTTTGGAAGTTCCTCGGCGATCAATGCGCGCACGAGTTCGGGAGTGACTTTGCGCCCGTCATCCAGAACGCCTTTTGTGCTCACGACCCACTGCCATACCTGACTGCGCGAGATCTCGGCGGTAGCCGCGTCTTCCATCAAGTTATTGATGGGGACACAGCCGTTGCCGGCCAGCCAGCTCCCGAGATAGTGCACACCCACATTGATGTTGTTACGCAGGCCCGACTCGGTGATCGGAGCCTCCGGGCGGAAGTCGAGTAATTGATCGGCCGTAATGTCCTCGTGGCGCTGCTTGCTCCACTGGTTCGGGGCATCGCCCAGTACCGCGCGGAACTCTTCCATTGCGATGGAGACGAGTCCGGGATGTGCCACCCAGCCGCCGTCGAAACCGTCCCGTGCATCGCGGGCTTTGTCGTGGCGGATTCCCGCCATGGCTTTTTCGTTCGCTACTGGATCGTTCTTGATCGGGATCAACGCACTCATTCCGCCGATCGCAGGTGCACCTCGGCGGTGGCACGTCTGCACGAGCAGCAACGCGTACGCCCGCATGAAGGGAACCTCCATCGTGATGGCGCTGCGATTGGCCAGGCAAAAATCGGGATTCCGACGGAACTTCTTAATGGCGCTGAAGATGTAGTCCCACCGACCCGCATTCAGTCCGGCCGAGTGCTCGCGCAACTCGTACAGGATCTCGTCCATTTCGAACGCCGCGAGGATGGTTTCGATCAGAACGGTGGCCTTAATCGTGCCGCGGGGTAGGCCGAGGTCGGCTTGCGCCGCGACGAAGATGTCATTCCAGAGTCGAGCTTCCAGATGGCTTTCCATCTTCGGCAAGTAGTAATACGGGCCGGCACCGCGGGCGAGCTGTACTCTGGCGTTGTGGAAAAATGACAGGGCAAAATCAAAAATTCCGGCTGAAACGCGCTGTCCATCCACCAAGACGTGTTTCTCGTCCAGATGCCAGCCGCGTGGGCGCTGTAGCAACGTTGCGGTTGTTTCATTAAGCGCATAACGCTTGCCGGCTTCGTTGGTAAAGGTGAGGTCCCCGCGGACGGCAGCGCGGATATTCAGTTGCCCCTCCAGCTGGTTCGTCCACGTGGGGGTATTGGAGTCTTCGAAGTCAGCCATGTACGAGTCCGCGCCGGAGTTCAGCGCGTTGATGATCATCTTGCGCTCTACCGGGCCCGTGATCTCGACCCGACGGCACTCGAGTGCCTTGGGTAACGGTGCGATCGTCCAATCCGACTCGCGAATCGACCGCGTTTCCGTCAAGAAGTGGGGGCGCTCGCCGGCGTCGAGGCGCGCCTGTCGATCCACGCGTGCAGCCAGCAATGCCTGTCGACGGGGTTCGAACTCCCGATGCAGGCGGGCTACCAGCGTCAGTGCATCGCGGGTCAGGAGGTCGGCGTAACGCGGGTCTACCGCCGCGGTGATCGAGAGTCCTTCAGGGAGGTTCAACATGGCAATTTGCACCGTGGTCGTGAGCGATGGACCGATGGTACGAGCCGCCCTATCCATCGGGTAGATCGATTCTCGGCGACCCAGTCGATACTTTTTGTATCGACTGGCGTCGCAACCGCATGCGCCGACGGTATGCTTGTGTCCATGGATCGCCACTTACAACTGCGCAGTTTCGTCCTCATCGCCGACAAGGGCGGATTTGCGCCGGCTGCGGCCGTCGAGGGCGTTACGCCGGTGATCATGGGACGGCGTCTGTCCGCCTTGGAAGATCGATTGGGTGTGCGCCTCATGCATCGCTCTACCCGGGGAGTGCGACTGACGGAGGTCGGCGCGGAGTTTCTACAGCGGTGCCGCGACACGCTGCGGGATTTCGACGACCTTGAACAGAGTATTGCAGCGAGTCGCCGAGCGATCGCCGGCCGATTGGTGGTGTCGGCGCCGGCCGGATTCGGACGCCGCCACGTCGCACTACACGCGCCTGCTTTTTTGGAGGCCTACCCGGGCATCGAGTTGACGTTTCACCTTACCGATGCGGTGGTGGATTTGACGCGAGACCGTGTGGACATCGCGATACGCATCGGTCCGATCACGGAGTCCAATGTTGTCGTGGCTAAGCTGCATGCCAATCAGCGGCTCGTCTGCGGGTCGCCGGACTATTTGGCTCGGGCCGGCGTACCCACGAAACCAGAAGATCTGCTCCATCACAATTGCCTTACTCTGGCGGCCAGCAGTGGCCAGCAGCGCGGTTGGTTGTTTCGACGCGGGGACGAGATTGCGGCCCTACCGGTGCGCGGGAACCTTGCCTGTAGCGACGGCGAGTTATTGTCCCAATGGATGATTCGCGGGCTCGGTCTCGGTTGGCGATCCACCTGGGAGGTTGGGGGTGCGATCGCGCGCGGCCAATTGGTGAGCGTGCTGGACGACTACGCCATCGGTGAGTACCCGATTCAAGCGCTCTATCTGGCGCAGCGCTACGTGCCTGCCAAAGTGCACGCTTTTATCGAGTTTCTGCGGGGCCTGTATGCGAATCCGACGTATTGGAACGTCGATTAGAGTACCGAGCTTGTTCAGCGGAGTTCGCTGAGTTGATAGGAGGCTCTGGCGAGCCAATCCGGATTGATGTCGGCGCCCCAGCCCGGTTCGGCCGGAATAGTAACGTGGCCGTCGATGACGGCGTATGGATGGCCGAGGAAGAGATCCTGTTGCCAAGGATAGTAATCGGGTCCTTCAATGGACAATTCGAGATACTTGCCACGGTGCGGTAATGCGCCCAACAGGTGCATCGTGCACAGCGTGACGAGCGATAGATTGGCGCTGTGTGGCGTCACCGGGATGCCCGCTGCCGCCGCCATGGCGCACACCTTGAGTGTGCGGCTGATACCGCCCATATACATCACGTCCGGTTGGACGATATCGACGACGCGTTCGTCGATCATGCGCTGCCAAGTCGGCAAATCCCAATCCTGCTCGCCACCCGTGACATCCAGCGCTAACGCGTCGGTGACGGCTTTCGTTTGCTCGAAGTGCCAATAGGGACACGGTTCCTCGAAATGACCAATGCCTTCGGACTCGAGTAGGTGCCCCACTTCGATGGCACGCCGTGGGGAGTAGCCACTGTTGGCGTCGACCAACTTGTCGATACCGTCGCCGAGCGCACGAGACACCGTCGTGACGACCGCCTCGGTGCGTCCGGGCCACTCGTCGACGTCGCGTCCGCATTCCGCGGCCACACGCCATTTGAAGGCCGTGAACCCGTACTCATCGCGCAATCGCTGAAATCGCGCGGCCTCGTCGTCCGGCGTGATGTCTCGCTTCATCGATGAGGCATAGGCGCGCAGACGTCCCGGTTTGCCGCCGAGCAACTCGACCACCGGCTTTCCCTCCAATCGCCCTCGCAAGTCCCAGAGTGCGGTGTCGAGCCCCGCAAGCGCGCGACAACGGTAACTGCCTGGGTATTTGTGCTCGCGCTCTTCGATCCGCTCGATCAAAGGATCGATGGCTAAGGCATCCGCACCCAAGGCCCATGGCGCCACCTGTCGATGGAATATCGTGGCGGAGATGTCCGCATTGTACGTAGACGTCTGGCCCCAACCGATGGCACCCGTGTCGGTAGTGACTCGTACAAAACAGACGAACTCATCGCACCACGTTTCGAGCTTCTGGATCTGCATACGAGGACTTCGCTTCAGTCCAGGCGCGCGCCCTGCCGGCGCAATTCGGCTTGCACCGAAGCGAGATTGATCGTCGCAAAGGACTCTCCGGTTCGCGCCGCTTGAGCGGCCGCAACGCCGGCTCCTTGGCCGGCGACAGCGCAGCACATCATGTTTCGCACCGCTGCATGCGACGTCCGGTCGCCGCCGATCGCTCGTCCCGTTACGAGGAGTCCCTCAATCTGCTTCGGCACCATGGCGCGATAAGGCACTTGGAAGTAGCGGCCAGTCGTCGGCAAAATGAGAATGCCGTAGCCATCGATGAACTCCGGAAAAATACCGATGGCGTCATCGAATCGGCCTTGCTCGCGCACATCGCTGGCGGTCATGTTGTACAGCGCGTCGATCTTGCGCGTGTCGCGCACGCCCAAGGTCATTCCAAAATTTCGCAATTTGGCGTTCTCACAGCCCGGCATAAATGCCCGTAGTGCAGCGATGGCATGCATCGCTTGGGCGCGTCCTGCGATTTCACCGCGCGTCAAATCGTCGGGATCCGTGCCGTCGAGTCCCGGCAGACTGATAAGATTCAAGTAGGTCAGATCGCCTTGGTCGGACACCGTGCCCCAGGTGCCGGCTATGGTGGCGAGATTGCGTGGTATGACCCCGGCTTCAACAGCCTGCTTGAACGGTTTACGCAAAAACGGCGAGAACAGCGCGTCCTCTTTGCCGGTGGTTTCGATATTCCATTCACCGTTACCGGCCCAGCTGGCATAGGTCTGGGGGTCCGCTTTCACGGCGTCGATGAACCCTTGTTTGTTTACGCCGGACATCGAAAACATGACGGAAGCGGCCATGATCCGCTCACGGGGGGTCAAATGCGTCGCCGCGCCGGCGCGAAACGCCACGTCCGCGTCGCCCGTGCCGTCGATGACACACTTTGCCAGAATGGCTTCACGGCCGGCCTTGCTCTCCGTAATGACTCCCACGATACGTCCGTTCTCGACGATAGGAGCTACAAACATACGGTGTAGAAGCGGCGTAATCCCGGCTTCCGTGACCAAGACGTCGGCGACGTACTTGAACATCTCGGCATCCAGCGCATGGCTGATGGACTGCGGTTCGGGGATGGCTGCGCCCATGGATTTGGCGCGTTCCTCGAATTCCCGACCGATGCCCTCCGAGTCAATGGTCTGTTCGTGGCGATACCACGCAAACCCTTCGACACCGACCTGCGTAATATTTCCGCCGAAGCAACCGTAGCGCTCGAGCAGCGCCGTTTTTGCACCGGCTCGGGCTGCTGCCAATGCCGCAGCGAGGCCGCCCGGTCCGCTGCCGACGACAAGAACGTCGGTCTCGTGAATCACGTCCACACTGCGGGCGGGTTCGGGAATACGTTTCATGGTTTGCACCGGTAGGAGATTCAAAGAGACTTAGCCGCCAAGGGAAATCACGACCCGACCGCGAACGTCACCAGCGAGGATGCGACGCGCGAGCGAGGGCACATCGTCGAGGGTTGCCGACGATGTCAGCGCTTCAAGTTGATCGCGGGGGAGTTCGGTGGCGAGCCGTTGCCACAACGGCAGGCGCCGTTCGGTGGGGCACATGACCGAATCGATCCCAAGGAGATTGACGCCGCGAAGCAGGAACGGAATGACGGTGGCGTCCAGTTTGGCGCCGCTCGCCAGTCCGACCG
>Ga0214192_1001072_pt1 | contig 15597 bp, 12 predicted proteins | sample TroBogEpilimnion_44_FD_153030 | JGI IMG/M metagenome (GOLD analysis project Ga0214192, IMG submission 153030) | Freshwater microbial communities from Trout Bog Lake, WI - 29JUL2008 epilimnion | ecosystem: Environmental > Aquatic > Freshwater > Lake > Epilimnion/Euphotic zone | place: Trout Bog... | reverse complement strand
TCTGGATGTTAAGATGAATGATGGAAATAATAAAGACTACCATTATTCTGGAGGTATAGGATTAATCAGTAGTCAGCTATGTGTAGAGGGACCACTGCAAAAAGGGAAGTCTTCTTTTCTTGTAACTGGAAGAAGAACGTATGTTGATATGTTTCTGAAATTAAGCCCCCAGTATAAAGATAATAGTCTTTATTTCTATGACCTTAATGTAAAAGCAAATTATGATATTAACAATTCAAATAGAATATTTTTATCAGGTTATTTTGGAAGAGATAAATTAGGATTAGCGAATGCTTTTGGAATAGATTGGGGTAATACTACCGGTACTATTAGGTGGAATAGTATTATTAATCCTAAACTATTTTCTAATACTTCTTTGATTTATAGTAATTACGACTACAAAATTAACATTCAAGGCAGCAGTATTGCCTTTAATATCAATTCCAGAATCAGAGATTTGAATGTTAAGCAGGATTTTCAATGGTATGCTAATACAAAAAATACCATAAAATTCGGTGTCAACATTATTCATCATGCAATAACTCCTACTCGTTTTCAAGGAGATCTATCTAACGATACTTTATCCACCAAAAACACTAGAAATTCGTTGGAGTCTGCTGTTTATATTACTAATACTTATAGTGCTAATAATCGCATAACAATAGATTATGGTGCAAGAATGGCTTTTTATAGTATAATAGGAAATGGTAGCCCATTTTATATGTACAATGGCGATATAAAAACTGATAGTGTTACAATAGCAAATGGTGTATATGGTAAAACATACAGCAATTTAGAACCAAGGGTTTCTGTTGCTTATAAACTCGATAACAATAATAATATTAAAGCTGCTTACAGTAGAAATACGCAGCATTTACATTTATTGAGCAACTCTACCAGCACAAATCCTACCGATCAATGGATTGGCGATTCTTATAATATTAAACCCGAGTTGGCAGATCAGGTCAGTTTTGGATATTTTAGAAATATCCAGAATAATAAGTATGAGTTAAGTGTAGAAACTTATTACAAGGATATGCAGCATCAGATAGATTTTAAAAATGCAGCAGATATTAATACTTCAGCTGATGTGGAAAGTCAGCTTTTATATGGTAAGGGACGTGCGTATGGTTTGGAAATATCCATTAAAAAGAAAGCGGGACGATTTACAGGTTGGTTAAGTTATACTTTATCAAAGACTGAAAGAAAAATTGATGGGATCAATAACAACGAATGGTATTTAGCTAAACAAGATAGAACCCATGATATATCATTAGTAGGATCATATACCCTGAATAAAAAATGGTCAATCTCCGGTATTTTTGTATACTACACTGGTGCTGCTGTAACGTACCCCGAAGGAAAGTATAATGTAGGTGGGAATACTACTTTCTTATATTCTACTCGTAATGGGTATAGAATGCCAGCTTACAATCGGTTGGATTTAAGTGCTACTTATGAACCTCAGAAAAAGAAAAAACTACATGGAAGTTGGAACTTTAGTTTATATAACGTATATGGAAGGGAAAATGCTTATACAATAAAATTTGAAGATGATCCTAACAATCCAGGTACTACAAAAGCAGTACAAACGGCTCTCTTTAGATGGGTGCCTAGTATTTCTTATAACTTTAAATTTTAATGCTACAATATGAAAAAATATTATAAAATCATAATTTCATCTTTGTTATTTATAGGTTGCAAAAAGGATATAAAACTTAATTTAAATAATGCTACGTCTCAAATTGTTATTGAAGGAATTGTTTCCGATAAAAGCACTACTCAAACGGTTACAATTAGCAAGAGTGTAAACTTCTACGATCCTAATATCTATCCTGGAGTCACCGGGGCTAAAGTTGTTATTTCTGATAATGGAGCAACTCCAGATACTGCTACAGAATTGCCTGGTGGGGTATATCAAATTCAAGGTATGTCAGCAACTTATGGGCACACCTATTATTTGTTTGTAACTATTGCTGGTACTTCTTATACTGCACAAAGTACCATGCCTTATCCAGTTCCTTTAAATGATATAACTTTTTATACTAATAATCCTGGGGCTAAACCAGATAAATTGGAATATTCTGCCATACCTAAATTCAATGACCCAATTCAATACCAGAATAATTATAGATTTGTTCAATACGACAATGGAGTTAAAGATAATACAGTGATAGTAAGAAATGACGTTGTAACAAATGGTAAAACAAACGAAGAACCTATTTTTAGTAGAGACTTTAAAATTCATAAATCTGATTCTGTAACAGTCGAAATGTATGGTATAGATAAGAATGTATATCAATACTTTTATTTATTAAGCACTATTGAAGGATCAGGGCCTGGTGGTGGCACTACTCCTTCTAATCCTACAAGCAATATAAGTGGTGGAGTACTTGGTTATTTCGCTGCACAAACATATCAAGCCAAAACCGTTATTGTACCTTAAACTATAAAACTTAATAAGGATATCAATGGCCTTAGCAATTTATTTGTTGAGGCCTTTTTGTATTGTATAATCATTTGAAAATTTGACTATTATATACTACGATAATTCATACCCCCTATTTTAAGGGATTGTACACCCTGTAACTATGTTTCATATTTGCACTGTTATTGAAAGATAACTGTCGCAATTAGCTCCGTCTTTAATATCCAATATTAGTTTAAAACTTTAAGCTGAGTTCGCGCGTCTTTAAAAATCCTGGTTCTGTGAAAAACTTTAATTTGAAAAGTATTTTTAATTATCAATTAAATAGTTTTTTACAATGAAACATCTATTTATTCTTCGCACTATTGTTGTATTTTCTTTCGCTTCATTCCTTTTTAGTTCATACACAAGTAATACTAAAAGAGGGGACTCAAATATTGGAAATGACAAAAATAATAATGTTAATTGTAGTGTAGTTTATGTTAGTCCCAATCCAAAGAGTGGAGTATTAAATATTGGCTGCACCGATAATTTACATTCTCCATTAAATGTAAAAGTATTAAGTATAAATGGGGTAGTGGCCAATTATTATGGTGATTTAATTGCCGAAGGTGTTCCCAATCATAAGTTTGTTCAAATTGTTACTAATGAAATTCCGGAAGGCAAATATACAGTTCTAATAAAAGATGCTAATGGAATTGAAAGCAAAAGAGTTCTCTATCTTCAAAGATAAGCCAGCATTGTGTTCTATAAACAAAACACTATTTTAATGTATTCCTTCTTATTACTTCCAATAAATTGTTGCAATTTGTTGCTTATTTTTGTAGGATAATCTTTACTAATGGTTTAAAATAATCAATAGTAAAGGTTACAAACTCATTCATCCTCTTACATTTTGCATGAACAATTCTCATCGATACTTTATAGTACATAAGCCATTCAATATGGTTTCTCAGTTTGTTAGCCCAGATGAAGTGGAACTGTTAAGCAACCTAAAATTTCCCTTTCCAGAAGGCACTCATGCTATAGGACGTTTGGATAATCATTCCGAAGGATTACTAATATTAACTACCGATAAAAAAGTTACAAGACTATTATTCAATTGCAATAAACCACACGAACGTACTTATTATATACAGGTAAACAATTTGGTTACCCAGGAACGATTGCAACAATTAAAAGAAGGGGTAACTATTACCATCGAGAGAGGCGAACAGTATATAGCTAAACCTACCAAAGTAGAAATCATTCCCGAACCTGTTTTATTCAAAAGAGATTTGAAAGAGTCTCAACAATATATACCCAATACCTGGTTAAGAATAACCCTAACTGAAGGGAAATTTCATCAGATAAGAAAGATGATTGCTGCTATACATCACCGAGTAAGAAGACTCATCAGGGTTTCTATTGAAGACTTATTACTTGAAGATTTGCCTGCAGGACATGTAAAAGAATTATCCAAAGATGATTTCTTCTGTAAACTGAAAATTGAACAGTAAATATTTGGAAATGATGAATATGAAGGAATACTACTTTTTATTGTTTATTCCTATTGATAAATTGTATGCATATTCTATTGCTCTAGCAGCATTTACTATCCCCCCTGTTTTACAAACTTCCTGTAATGTTACTTTCTCTTCAGAGTTCCCTGGTCTTAAGTTTATTACAGAGCTATCAGTATAAGTTACCGATTTTAAAATTGCTTCCTTTACTTGTTTATAGTTAAGTTTTGGAAAGTAGCTTCTTATCAAAGCAGCTACACCACTTACTACAGGTGCCGCCATACTTGTTCCGTTTAAGTTGCCATATTGATTACGCGGAGGTAATGTTGAATATATTTTTACACCTGGTGCAAGTATATCTACTTTGTTTTTACTGTAATTGCTAAAGTCGGCTATTACGCTACCATTGCCGTAGGTATTGTTACTACTTGCACCTACTACAATAATGTTGGCAGCTTTGTTTTTGTAAAACTCAGAATAAGCTGTTGGATAACTTTCTATAGAGTCTAAATTTTCGGCATCGTTGCCCGCAGAATGAATTAATAAAACATCTTTTCTTTCGGCATATCTTATGGCAGAGTCAACCCACCATTTTTCGGGAGAATAGGCCTTACCAAAACTCATATTAATTACTTTTGCGCCATTATCGGCTGCATATATTATTCCCAATGCGATGTCTTTATCATATTCGTCGCCCTCGGGCACTCCCCTTATGATCATAATTCTAGCATTGTCTGCTACCCCGTCTATTCCTATACCATTATTTCTTTCAGCAGCAATAATTCCTGCAACATGGGTACCATGCAAACAGGAAGGTCCGGTTACATCATTGTTGCCATAATACTTATCTGTAATATTTTGGTAGTTGTCATTTATAGTAGCAGCCCTTATGTCATCCGGTTGATTTTCTTTACCCTGAATTTCCTTACGTTTATTTTCTAAATAATCTTCCAGCTCAGTTAAGGTTGTTGTATTCTTTTCGTCCGATTCTATCCCCAGCACTTTGGCGAAACTGATATAGCTATTTTTAGCTTCTTTCCCTTCTTTAGTTTTAGTGGCATGTTGTTCTAAGTAAGAAATTGTATACTCAGCAGTATCAAGTTCGGACGTAATTATTTTGTCTAATCTTTTTAAAGCCTTTATAGAAGCCTCGAGCATTTCGAAACGAGAGAATTCTTCCGGTTTTATATCCAGCTCTTTTGCAGCTCTTAACCATGCATTATACAAAAACTTTTGTTTTACGGTCATATTCATTGTATCCTTTGGCTCTTTTCTTAAAAAAGAATCTTTAAAGGCATGATAAATTCTTATTTTTTCCTCTGGCGACTTCACCAGGTTCTTCCCGCTTTTATTTCCAATGAAATTCCAGCCATGCACGTCATCCACATACCCATTATGATCATCATCTTTTCCATTTCCTGCTATTTCTTTTGGATTAGTCCAAAAAACATTTTTTAAATCTTCTTGTGTGGTGTCTATTCCAGAGTCCAGTACCGCAACTATTATCGGCACAGACTGTAGCTTTTTTTGTTGAAGAAAAAGATAGGCATCATTTAAACTGATACCATATACTGAATCTTTTTTCTTATCCAGTAAATGCCATCCTTTTGATAAATCGCTTTGCGAGAATGAAGAGATTGTAAAAAAAAGTAAAAGAGGAAGGTATGTAACATTTTTAATCATAACAATTGTGTCTCAGACTGTTTATTATATCCTGATATAGGCTATATTCTATTGAATAATGTAATGAAATATGGTAAATAAGGCAATAGATTATTTAATTGGAATTCACCTTAAAAGTAAAGTTAACAGAACCGGTCTGTTCCTCTTCATTACCAAGGTTAAAAGTAAGTTCGTAAGCTTTTCTTTTAGCAATAGCACGTATGGTAGCATTGGAGGTTGTAGTACCTCTTGGGTTAATTTCTGCACCAATTACTTTGCCCGATTTATCTACCGTAATGTCAACAATAACTTTTGCATTTTCGTTAAAGTCATCCTCGAAAGTTAAATGATTTTTTATTCTTCTACCTTTCAAACCAGAACCAATACTTACCCCCGATCCGGCTCCATGACCATCACGGGTACCACTACCTTCTCCATTGCCAGGGTTTTTACCATTTCCGTTTCCATTACCACCCATTTGGTTGCTGTACTTATTAAAATCGTCATTATTATCGCTATTATCGTTGCTAGTTCCTTTGGCACCAGTAAAAACTGCTTTAGGGCTATTTTCTTTGGCAGCCGTTTTATTCCCCGAGGTATTCGATGCACCACCATGCAAAGCAGTAGGATTTGTTTTGGGTGCAGCACTAACAGTAGCTGCTGGTTTGTTGGGTACATTATTGGGCGGAGCACTATTTTCGGTAGCTGTTCCTACAGATGAACTAGCTTTAGATCCAATTCCAGAATTATCATTTATAGGTACTTCCGGAACTGGTAAGTGACTATCCAGAATAACCTCAATAGGTGCGTAAGCAGGTTTGGGTACAACTTGTATTGTAGGGATAATTACCCAGATAAAACAAAGTAATAAAACAAGCGAAATCAATAAGGTGATTCCGGCTGCTTTTATATTCTTTTCCCTTTCAAACGAGGCTGTAGATTGTATATTAGACATTGTTCATTATAAAATTTCAACTCTAAAGTATGGTTTTTGAACTATATTATGGTTAAAGATTAGTTATGGTTGATTTAAAATAATATTGCAGTCTATTTAATAACATTTGTTAACAGACCTTTACGATAATTAAAAATAAATATTATGGATTTTTATACTCTATACAATATTACACCTGCTCCATTGCTAGATAAAACTACAGTTAAAAAAAAGTATCTAGAGCTTAGCAGAAACCATCACCCAGACTTTGCCGATAGTACCAATGAAGAAGGTATGCAGGCTGCTTTGGAATTATCTTCTTCCATCAATCATGCATATAAAATTTTCAACAATACATCTTTGTCTATACAGTATTACTTGCAATATAAACATGTGATAGCGGCAGACGAAAAGTTTCCGCTCCCTCCAAACTTTTTGATGGATATGATGGAAATAAATGAAGAATTGGAAGATGCTAAAGCCTGCAAGGATGAAGATGCAATTGAAGCAATTAAAATGAAAATAGAAGCAACAGAAGCTGCCTTATTAGTTGAAGTGGATTCTATACTTACGAACCATCAAGATGAAACTATAGATAGTAAAAGTCTCGATTTACTAAAAGCATATTATTATAAGAAAAAATACATTCATCGAATTTTGGATGGAATATCCTGAACACCTACATTTGCGCTCCCAGTGAGATAAAAATTGGTTTCAAATCATTTTTTTCTACTGCCCAGATGGCGGAATTGGTAGACGCGCTAGACTCAAAATCTTGTATTCGAAAGGGTGTGCAGGTTCGATTCCTGTTCTGGGCACTTAACCTCTGATGTTAAAGCCTCATAGTTATCAATACTTTGAGGCTTTTTTTTCAATGAGTAACAATATCTTAACGGGATTATTCTTTTGTATATTTTATATCGTAGTTGAGTAGAATATTTTATTCATATTCTAAAGTTACTGATAATGTTTTTTTCTTATTTTATACTGGTAACTTTTGTATTCCATTAATCATTATCACATTGTCAAACTACAAATTTTGGTTTGAATTAAATTATGGTGTAACAATTTGCACATTGTAATTATGTTATTTTTAATGCTTAATTATTTTACTTTGTAGCTATGAATCAGCACATACCATTGGCACAGAGAATGCGTCCTATGCAAATAGATGATCTTGCTGGTCAAGAGCACCTGACAGGCAAGGGTAGTATTTTGCGTAAGGCTATAGAACAAAAGAATATTCCTTCCATGATTCTCTGGGGGCCTCCAGGGGTAGGTAAGACTACTGTTGCCAACATAATAGCGCACACGGTACAGCTACCTTACTTTCAACTGAGCGCTATCAGCAGCGGTGTAAAAGACATTAGGGAAGTAATAGAAAATGCAGCTGATTTAAAGAACGTTATACTTTTTATAGATGAGATACATCGTTTTAATAAGAGTCAGCAGGATGCACTACTTGGGGCTGTTGAAAGAGGTACGATAACCCTCATTGGCGCTACTACTGAGAATCCTTCCTTTGAAGTTAACGCAGCCTTGCTTAGCAGGTGTCAGGTATATGTACTAAAAGCATTGACCGAAACTGATCTGGTAAAACTGTTGCAACAAGCACTTACTAAAGATGAACAATTAAAAGAATATGCTATTGAGTTGAAGGAAACTACAGCTTTAATTAATATATCGGGTGGAGATGCACGTAAATTACTAAATCTGCTCGAACTGGTAATAGTATCGTCTATTACTGAACAAAATAAATCGGTAAAAATTACCGATAAGCTCGTAATGAAAGTAGCACAGGCTAAAATAGCTTTGTACGATAAGAGCGGAGAGCAGCATTACAACATAATTTCTGCCTTTATTAAAAGCATGCGTGGCAGTGATCCTAATGCTGCTGTTTATTGGCTTGCCCGTATGATAGAAGGTGGTGAAGATGTACTGTTTATAGCCAGAAGAATGTTGATATTTGCATCGGAAGATATTGGCAATGCTAATGCAAATGCCCTGCTATTAGCTAATGCTACATTTGATGCGGTAAATAAAATAGGGTATCCCGAAGCCAGGATTATATTATCTCAGTGTGCAACTTACCTTGCCTCCTCCGCTAAGAGTAATGCCTCGTGTGCTGCCATAAATTCTGCTTTACAACTTGTAAAACAACATGGCGATTTATCGGTACCGCTTCATATTAGAAATGCCCCAACAAATCTGATGAAACAAATGGATTATGGCAAAGGATATCTGTATGCCCACGACTATGAAGGAAACTTTGTAGCTCAGGAGTTTCTACCAAAAGAAATTAGCGGCGCCAAGTTGTTCAATCCAGGAAATAATGTTAGGGAGAATGAGTTAAGGAAGTTTCTGAAGGATAAATGGAAGGAGAAATATGGGTATTGAGATCGATTAAGTCGTTCAAAACCTTTTAGGTTTAACTTAATACCTCTTAAAAAATGATTTCATTTTAAGATTTTCTGAGATTTTAGGTTCAAAGTTTAGATATCTTAATTAATTATTTTTTGAGTAAACGATATGGTTTACTCTTTACTATATTTTATAAATGTATTGGTATTTTTACGTTTAAATAATGCACGTCAGTTAAATTTAACTAGATGAAATGGTTGAAATTTAATGTTTCAGGATTAAAATAGTTAGTACAATTGCCATTTTTACTATTTTTACGCATACATTTTCGCACAAGCAGCATTTTTGTTAATGAAGTTATCTATCTCCAACAATAGTTTAAATGACAATTTCTCTGAAAAAGAGATTGTTATTGCCTGTTTGAAAGGGGATGTGAAGTATCAAAAGATTCTTTTTGAAAGATATTCTCCCAAGTTTATGACGGTTTGTCTCCGATACGCAACAGATCAGATGCAAGCAGAAGATATGCTACAAGATGCTTTTATTAGAATTTTTAATCATTTGGATCAGTTTAAATTCGAAGGTTCTTTTGAAGGTTGGATGAGGCGAATAGTCGTGAATGTGGCTTTAAAAGCAATTAAAACAAATAGATTAAGCTATTCAACTGATGATGATGCTGGAGTTCAGATACCTGATACAAGTACTGATGCTCCAAGTCATTTATCAGAATCTGAGTTGCTAAGATTAATAAAACAATTACCTACAGGTTATCGTATTATATTTAATCTACATGCAATTGAAGGGTTTAGTCATGATGAAATTGGTGATATGCTCAAAATTAAAGCAAGTACTAGCAGAAGCCAATTAGTGAAAGCTAGAAAAATGTTGCAACAACAGATAATTAATTTGCAAAAAATTGCAGTATAATGAAAGATAAGCAGTTTGATAATGTATTTAAAGAAAAGCTGCAAAGCTATTCATCACCTGTTCCCGAGGACATGTGGGAAAGAATTGCGCAAGATAAAAGGAAGAAAAAACCGTTAGTTTTCTGGTTTACCAATACGTCCTATGGTTTATATGGCTTTTTAGCAATTACCATTATAATAGCCGGGGTTTTTGCGTGGAATCACAATAGCATTAATGGTTTGGATACTATTTCTCTAAATACCGGTACAAGCATTAATAAATTTAAAACAAACCCTCTCAATGAAACTAATAACATTATTCATAAGCAAGCTAAATCACAACCTATTGTAAATAGCCCTGTTTACAAAACAGATATCACTTCAAATTCTGTAGTAAATAAAAATTCTATTAACATTAAAAGTGAAATTACTAATGTGTCAGTAACAGAAAATGATGCTCCTACAACTGCTACTGAATCTAAACAAGTCAATATTAATAGTATTTTATCTTCAACTAAAAACAAACAGATTAAATCTTATCTCAATAAATATATAGGTAATAAAGCGGTAAAGGATAATAATCTCCATACTGAAATTCAAAATAGCATACTTCCGGTTTCAATTAATTCTTTTGAAGGAGAAAATGATAATTCAGATACTCGTTCATTAGGACAAATTGCTTTACAAAGGTCTGACAAATTTAAAATGGCTCTATCTAAACTGAATGTTACACTCAAAAAAACAAATCATTTTGATTGCCCTGGCGAAAAGAGTCGAATTAACAAGAGCTGGTATGTAGAAATTTATGGTTCACCAGAATTTAACTTTAAAACGGTTACTAATATAGGAACTACCAGCAACTATTTAAAGAAGAAAGATAGCGCCGAATCAATGCTAATGGGTTTCAATTTTGGCGTTAGATTAATGAAAAACATTTTCAGTAATATCTACATTAAAACAGGTGTTCAGCTTACACAATACAACGAGAAGTTTTCTGTACAACGAGAAGATGAACATAAAACAACTACTGTTGTAACCAACAAAATTATTAGTTTGCCCCAAGGAGATACTACTATTTCCGATACCAGTGTTTATACACAGGTTGGTTATAAGTACACTAAAACAATTAACCAATATAGAAACATAGAAGTACCTATTATTCTATGCTTGAGGAGCGAAAATGTTGATGATATTTGGTGCTGGTCTGTGTCTGGTGGAGTAATATTAAACGCTTATTCCTGGAATAATGGAAGCACCATAGATACATCATTAGGAATAGTTCCTATAAGTACTAAAGGCTCTGGTGCGTATTCTTCTGAATTTGGGTTAAGTTTAATGGCTGCAGCTAGTATTGAACGGAAGTTAAACGATAACTGGGCTTTATTTACAGAACCTTATTTCCGATATGGACTTTCCAATAAAATTATCAGCAAATTTGGCTTCGAACAGAAGTTCAACTCTTTGGGAATATCTCTTGGTATCAGATATAAATTTGGTAATAGGCAGCAATATTAATAGTTAAGGCATCTAAATAGAACAATGTAAATGATGAAACGGATTTTTATATTTATTTTATTAGCAGGAATAATAGTCTCCTGTAAAAAAGAAACATCCTCTGGTTTTGTAGTAAATAATAATCTTCAGATTAATGATACAACTTGGAATAATTCCACTAGTTTTCAATCTATTGCAAAAGAAATTACAGAAGATATAAGTCTTACTGAGTTGGTAGATACTGTAATGGTTTCTAATATTGGAATTGATGATGATGATAAAATTTTCAACAACGATAGTTACAGGGTTTCTATTCCTAAAAGCAGTTTAGTTAATTCAATTACAAACAAAACCTTTACTAAAGGGGCAGTAAAAATTAAACTTCAGGCTACTACTACAAGAGGGAATTTAGTAAGAAACTTTTGTTCTTCATTTGTTAATGGTCATCAGAGTCAATGTGTAGGATTCTTCAATTTGAGTATTTATTACAGTGATACTTTACTGAATGTAAAACCAGGAAATTTTGTTCATTTATTAGTTAAAGATTCTTTAATTAATCCTATCTTCAAATCAGTTTCATTATTCAAAGGAAACGGCTACGATGTAACAGATGATAACTTTGCTTGGGGTATTGATAGTTCATCTTACAAAAATCTAACATACTGGGATTTACAGGGAAGTAATACCCATAATGGATATGATATAAAATTATCTAAATTTGGGTGGATCTCTTTGTTGGCACAGGACAATTCTCCTGTTAATGTTAACAATAAAATTAATGTGTACTTGCCTGTAAATTTTACCAATAAAAATACATTGGTTTATGCAGTTCAGGGCGGTACTAAGAATTTAGCCAGATTAAATGCTGATTTTCCTTCCCGTACTTTTTCGCTCAATAACCTTCCTTTTGCACAGGGTGTTACCTTGATTTCTATTTCTAAAATTGACCATAAATACTATTTAGGTAATAGTACGGTGAACTACAATACACACCAGACTATTTTCAATGTTGTTCCTCAGGAAGTTAGTATAGCCAATATAATCGATTATCTTAATAATTTATAATCATAACATACTACAAAATAGTAAAGAATCAGGGATTATCTCCTGATTCTTTTTGTTTATAGAAATCTCTTAAACGATTTATTCTCAAATATAATCAACCCCATATCTTTGCGGCTTATGAAGCACATTCGTAATTTTTGCATAATAGCACATATAGATCACGGAAAAAGTACTCTTGCCGACAGATTATTAGAGTTTACCCACACTATCAGTGATAGGGAGATGCAGGCGCAGGTACTGGATGATATGGATCTGGAAAGAGAAAAAGGTATTACTATCAAGAGTCATGCCATTCAGGTTAGTTATAAATATAAAGGTAACGATTATATTCTGAACCTTATTGATACTCCTGGTCACGTGGATTTTAGTTATGAAGTTAGTCGTGCCCTAGCCGCTTGCGAAGGAGCACTTCTTTTAGTAGATGCTTCTCAGGGTATTCAAGCACAGACAATCAGTAATTTATATCTTGCAATAGATAATAATCTTGAAATCATTCCGGTTATCAATAAGATTGATATGGATGGTGCCATGATTCCGGAAGTAACTGATCAGATCATCGATTTAATTGGCTGTAAACAGGAAGATATCTTATTGGCAAGTGGTAAGAGCGGTATAGGAATCGAAGAAATTCTTGCTGCTATTATCGAACGTATCCCTTGCCCTAAGGGTAGTCAGGATGCTCCTTTGCAAGCGCTGGTATTTGATAGCGTTTTCAATAGTTTCCGTGGTATTATCGTTTATTTCCGTATTAGAAATGGGATACTTAAAAAAGGAGATAAAGTTAAGTTTGTTTCTACCGATAAAATATATGATGCTCAGGAAGTAGGCATCTTAAAAATGGGTCTGGAAGAACGTAAAGAAGTTCGTTGTGGCGATGTGGGTTATATCATTACCGGCATTAAAAACGCCAAAGAAGTAAAGGTGGGCGACACGTTAACTGTTGCTTCTAATCCGGGACAACTGATTGATGGTTTCGAGGAGGTAAAACCCATGGTATTTGCCGGTATTTATCCTGTAGAAACAGATGCTTTTGCCGAGCTTAGAGATTGTATGGAAAAGCTTCAGCTAAATGATGCTTCTCTTACTTTCGAACTCGAAACTTCTCAGGCACTAGGCTTTGGATTCCGTTGCGGTTTCTTAGGATTGCTGCACATGGAAATTATTCAGGAACGTCTGGAAAGAGAGTTCAATCAAACGGTTATTACCACTGTTCCCAACGTTAGTTTTATCGCTTACTCCAGTAAAGGCGACAAGATAATTGTAAACAACCCTTCCGAGATGCCTGATCCTACTAGACTGGACAGAATTGAGGAGCCTTTCATTCGTGCACAAATAATTACACAATCGGAATATATTGGTAACATTATGACTCTTTGCTTAGGCAAACGTGGTAATTTGATTAATCAATCTTATATTACTCCTACGAGGGTTGAACTGGTATTCGAAATGCCATTAACCGAAATTGTATTCGATTTCTATGATAAATTAAAGAGTCAGACCCGTGGTTATGCTTCTTTCGATTATCACCCTTTAGATTACCGTGCTGCTGATATAGTGAAGATGGATATCTTATTGAACAATGAAAAGGTAGATGCATTAAGTGCATTGATTCATAGAAGCCGAGCACAGGATTTTGGTAGAAAACTTTGCGAGAAGCTGAAAGAATTATTAACCCGTCAGCAATTCCAGATAGCTATACAGGCAGCCATTGGCGCTAAAGTTATTGCCCGTGAAAATATTAGTGCATTGCGTAAAGATGTAACTGCAAAATGTTATGGTGGTGACGTTAGCCGTAAACGTAAACTATTGGAGAAACAAAAAGAAGGCAAAAAACGTATGAAGCAGATAGGTAATGTGGAAGTTCCACAGGAGGCGTTCTTAGCTGTTCTTAAACTTGATTAACGTATTATTTAATACGTTACCGCTAATTCACTAATATGATAATTATTTCATGATAGAAATTAAAAATATCGTAAAGTCTTTTGAAGGAAAACAAATACTTGGTGGTATTAGTGCTGTCATGGAGAGTGGTAAATGCAACCTTATTATTGGCGCCAGCGGTAGTGGAAAGACAGTCCTTACCAAATGTATGGTAGGTCTTTTTCAACCGGATAGTGGCGATATTATTTATAGCGGACAGGATATGAGGGCTATGGATGATGATCAGCGTAAACATTTGCGGACCAAAATTGGCATGCTTTTTCAAGGTTCAGCATTGTTTGATTCCATGACCGTAGAACAAAATATTTCTTTTCCCTTAGATATGTTTTCCAAGCTTTCAACTGCCGATAAAAAGAAAAGGGTAGACGAAGTACTGGATAGAGTAAACCTTAAAGATGCTCATAAAAAGTATCCATCCGAACTGAGTGGCGGTATGAAGAAGCGGGTAGGAATTGCCCGTGCAATTGTACTCAATCCGAAGTATCTTTTTTGCGATGAACCTAATTCTGGTTTAGATCCTCAGACCTCTTTATTGATAGATAAACTAATTAAAGAAATTACAACAGAGTTCGATATTACTACTATTGTAGTTACCCACGATATGAATAGTGTTATGGAAATTGGCGACCATATTGTATACCTCCATCAAGGATTAAAACAGTGGGAGGGAAACAATAAAGAAATTATTTATAGTGATAATCAGCTACTCAACAAATTCATTTTCGCTTCGGAATTCTTGCAGGATGCTAAAGAGATGAGAATGATGGAAGATAAAAAATCAATTAAATAATTTATTAATTGCATTAAATTCGCTTCTTCCTAATTTTCTGTTGCATTAATAATACATTTAGAATTTTAAAACTGCTTGAAACCAATGGTTATATTTCTATACTTAAGGTTTATCCCATTTTTTTTAGTAGGAATCCTTAAGCTACAAATGAAATAAAGACATGTGTTTAACGCAGTTGGAATTTGTAATTGAATCTATACTTCTATAATCATATCCACAAAAAAGCCCGCAGAATAATCCGTCGGCGCATACTTATTTTTTGCTGAACTTTTTTGTAATAATACCAATTAATCTAATAATAAGCCGATTTGTCTAACCTAAAAACTTTATTCAAAAGGTCACTTCATTTAAGATTTTGTCTCATAGCCGACATGCGGCCTCACCACCAACCCCTCTCCGAAAGAGAGGAGAGAAATACACCTACCACTGCTGTCTCCTTGTCTCTCCCACTAAAGTGGGCTCAACATTTTGGCATACGCCAAAACCGGACCGGCTGATGTGGCCGTGTATGAACT
>Ga0214192_1001071_pt1 | contig 15598 bp, 14 predicted proteins | sample TroBogEpilimnion_44_FD_153030 | JGI IMG/M metagenome (GOLD analysis project Ga0214192, IMG submission 153030) | Freshwater microbial communities from Trout Bog Lake, WI - 29JUL2008 epilimnion | ecosystem: Environmental > Aquatic > Freshwater > Lake > Epilimnion/Euphotic zone | place: Trout Bog... | reverse complement strand
TTTTCGATTGCTACATAGAGATTTAAGAGAGCCATGAATAATATGGCCGCAAGCCACATCCAGGTTTTCATTTTATTTCCCACACAACTCACAAACTTCATCTACTACACATTCTTCTAAAGTCACTATTCCATCAATGATTTTTTCTTCTTCTTTTGTGAGCAATCCTTGCTGTTCTCCCCACTCCTCTAGTTTTTGAGTAAGAGCAAGTTCTCGCGCAAGGTGCATTCCGAGTATTATACCTGTTGCTAATTCAATAGGCATCTTTACGCCATTACCGTCACGGCCAAGAAGACAAGCCCCATTGCGGCGAGATTGGCCACGGTATTTACAAAAACGCTTCCAAAAAATGAGAAAAGCCATGCGATCATATTGTCTCCCATTATTAATACATTGTATGAACGGTTCCACCAGCGTCTTTATACGCCAGCTTGCTCGCCGTGCTACTGTAATAAACCGAGTTATTTGGGGCTGCCGAATCAGTTAATGTAGGAGGATGGTAACCGTTGCCGTCAAGCCGGGCGGTTCCCCCAATCTGATAGGTCGCAGTGTTTACCGCATCAAGAGTCAACCCACGGCCGCCCGTTGAAATACCTCCGGCGAAACACCATCCATTTGTTTGAAGTAATACTTGAGTAGCCGTTCTCGAAAGCACTTCTATATACGGATCTCCGGAGGTCGGGTAAACCAAAAATATTCCGTCATTGTCGGCTTGATTCCTAACCTGAAGATTGTTGTTCGCAGCCAATACTTGTATCGTAACGCCACTGACCCAACCCGACCCATTATATCCATGAAATTCGAGTTCACTTCCTGCGTCTATGTTGTTCGTAAACGGCGAGACTGTTTGATTCCGGAAGGAAATCGTTTCACCATAACCAAAGCTGCCAATCGCCAAGAATTCCGTCGAATTTCGACCGGCAATACGGAACCACGGAGAATTCATGCCGACTGCGGTAATGTTGACTTTACAACCAGTTCCGGCCCCTGCATATGATGTGGTGACAGCGTTGCCCAAAGAGTATCCGTTACCGGGATCGTGAACTTCGATACTGGTTACAGATCCCCCGCCTCCAATAGTTAATACCTCGACGTAGCCGCTGTTCCCGCCTGCAACTAAAAGCTTGTCATGAACAGAATATCCGCTCCCTGCTGCATTTATAGTAACGGCCCCTAATTGAAGTCCTGCAACACCGGAAATGAAACCATCGGAAGAGGTACGCCAGGACGTTTGCACGCCGTAGTATGAGGAAGTCGGATCAAGCTTCTCACTAACGTTGCCGGGAATCGTAACCAATCCCGCGCTATCAATCCGCATTCGTTCCGTTAACACGCTTGGAGCTGCATCCGTGGCCGTATTAAAAATTATCCGAGTAGGAACGCGAGTTGATGCAATTGTCCCTTCACACTCTACCGTTATGTTTGCATTTTCTAAGAAATTTGATCCGTCATATCCGGACGCAACCACTTTACCGGGCCCGTCTCCAGTGACTACGGTTGTCGGAGCATCAATAGACCCGCGTGCTTTGCGAAGATGCAGCCGGACCGAATTAACATCGGTTATATATTCAGCGCTCATTAGACCGCGAGGAGAGGTTGAAACGGTGTCTACAACTTCAAGTTTGGTCGCCGGAGTAGTGCCGTTAAACGTTCCTATGCCGACTGATCCCTTGATCATTACGCCGTTTACGACATATTGCCCATCAACTCCTATCCATCGGGTATTACCGCCATCAGCCGTAGACAAAACATAAAGGCTGTCAACGGTATAAGCGCTTCCGGCAGCTAAGTATTGATATGTTGTGGCTGTCGCAACGCAATAATGAAGAGTATCTGTCGAGCCGATAGCCTCAAGCGCTGCCACAGTGGCCACAGGGGCTTGCTTTGCAATCGCCGTCGCCTGAGCCGTCGAAACCGGCTTGTTTAGGTCGGATACGTTGTTGACCTGATCAAGGCCAAGTTCCGCTTTAGTAACTATTGGCATATCTGCACCTTAAACGCCCCAAGATTTCTTAACGCCATTCAGAATTGCATCATCTATTGCTGAATCTATTGCAGCCTTAACGCTATCCAAAGACTTGAGATCGGAAACAAAAGCATCCTCAGTTACGGGGCCTGTACCTGTGTATTTAGTAAGAAATGCTTGAAGGGTTTGAACTGCCGTGGTCAATTCGTCGGTTAATTTCTGCTCGGGGGTCCAAGTGATATCCATTTTTATCTCCTTGTTTTTATTCTGAGTATCCTTCTACCAAAAACCAAGCATATAGTGGGTACGCATTCGTTCCTGATCGCTGACAGGCAAAGGCATTGTATATTTGACTTGGGATTCGCATTTTCCAGTTGGCTGACCATGACCAGTATTTGTCAGCTCCAAATTCTTGAAAATCAGCAATGCCGAAAGCTTGAGTCCAAGAACCAACAAGCCCCAATCCTGCGGGGATTGCCACTCCACCAGAACTCCCGTCATACAAATATATTCCAAATCCATCGGCAGAGGTAGAATCTCCTATTAAACACAAAAGTTGTACAAAAATTGCATGGGGCGGAACGGCTTTAAACAGAGACACTAGTGCCGGTGTTCCCAGTGTTTTATAGCCATCAATTTTATAACCAATCGGATAGGTGTATGTCCATCCGTTCTTAACGAATGGGATTATATGACCGGAACTATCAAAAATAATGGTTCCGAGATATAAGCATGCCTGAGTCTGTGGAGGAGCCAATCTAAAATAATCATTTGCTAACACTTCAGATGTAACATCCCCACTCACAACCAACTCAGCCGCCGTGTTAGACGTAATGGGAAAGACGGTTCCATCAAGAGAATCACATGACGCCTTAACTAATTGATAGCCGGATAATTGATTAGTCCCAAATGCCATCACCGCACGATCATCCTCTATCAACTCCAATTCATACATATTGGTATAGGGAAGCGGGTTATTATTTGAAGCCAGAAATTCAGAAAATTTTACACGAACTCGACTCTGTTTGCTTCCGCTATAAACCAAGGTAAAATAGTCCGTCCAGCCGGTTGCGAAGTTAGTAACCAGACATTCTTTTATAGTTGTCCAATCAGCTTCATTAGTTGCATCAGCTCCTTCTGTATTTGGCAGTTGAAGAAGTATTTTAGATACCATTCCGGTTGCTCCCGAAGGAACATACCATCGGAGTTTATTTATTGCTTTTGGAGAACTGAAATTATAAACAGCTGCACATGAATTATCCACAGCAACGAAGCTACCTGCATCTAAATTGCCGTCAAACATAGTATACATAAGTGGACGGCTTCCAGCAGCGGGAATGGATGTGCAAGGCTCTACTATGGAACCGTTAGAAGTTAAATTGGCTGTCGCCTTAGTTGTATTCGGATTTGTTGCTCCATCTAAAGCTTGTGGTAATTGAATGTGAGTGGCTTCAGAAACCAAAGAGACACTTAGGGCTTGGAAAATAGGCGTAAGTAGCACATCTTTTGCAGTATTTCCGAGTAGCCAAACATTAAACGGTTGTCCTGCAAACGCACTTTGTGTATTTGGTAGCACTCCGGAATTTACACCCTGAGAATAGGCAACAGAAACGTCAATGGTCATATCGGAACTTATATTCCAAGCACGAGAAGTCCCGCCTTGATATTTGGTAGTTCGCAATCCCGCTTGTCGGTAAATATTCTTGGGTAAGATTATATGAGAATCGTCCCCATATAAAAATTCCGGAGGCATATAGTCTTCGGGATTGGCCGCCACACTTGCAAGATCAATGATTGTTCCCATAATCTACATGCTCCATCCGGTTTGTTGGAAATTAAAGAAAACCTTGTCGGGTTCAATTCGTTGCCCAATAGGGATAATATGATTTGGAGACGATGGAGCAGTTGATGTTATTGCCCCGGCAGTTCCGAGATATACGGGACCGTAAGATATGCCCATGAGAGACAATGTGCTAACGTCTCCAAAAACTAGGAAATTTCCGGTCGTAAAAAATCCGGTAGGCTCGTGAGTATTCGGGTCAAGTATCGCCTCAATACCCGTATAAGAAACATTATTAATATTCGGCACAGGCGGCATAAGTATCCCAAAAGCTGTTGCTTTCGTAGCGGTATCAGCATTCGTAGCAACAAATGCGAGGCCGGATGTTGGATCTTGATAACAGACTTCACCGATCGCAATTGCCTCTCCACCTTCAACTTGAACGTATTTGTTGGGTGTAGTGATTTGCCATCTTTGAGCAAAGCTATTTCCATAGTCATTGTAAACGAACAATTCACCCGTAGGAGCCATATATATCTGGCCTAGAGAAGTTAACTGCATTGGGTCCGACACGCCATTCATTCCAGAGAGGGCCACATTAGTGGCGTATAAACCTAAAAATGCGACCCACATACCATCAGCGGCGGGAAGAACACTAGTTCCATCAGGCGTCGAGTAAGGTCCGCTTATTGAGAGCTTAGATTGTCCAATATAAGCAGTCGAATTCTGCTCGATCCATATTGGACCTTGATTCTCATTTAACGCCAATGCCGCTGTGTTATCCGTGACAATAGTAATCCCAGTGTGAAGACTGGAAATGGTTGACTCCGCAGCCGCAATGAGCTGGTTCTGAATGTCTTCATTTGCAATATATGCATTAGGAGAAACCGGTCTGACAAATTGGGGTCCGAACATTAGCTTATGACTCCCTTCACCTGCAAACTCATGGTAAAGGAACCACTTGTCGCTTTCACCCAAACAAGTTCCTTCTCTTCACCAATGCTGTCGCAACTCTGAATGGGCATATCTGAAGGAATTGAAACCCAATTGCTATTAAGGTGCATCCCTTTCATTTGCCAAGCGGGATAATTGCCCGAATTATCCGGTAACGCAATCAATACGACTGAAGAAACGGCAATATTATTCGGAATAACGCCATTGCCCGGAGTTGTGCCGATGTTAATTAAAACACCGCCTGTGCCTACCGTAAAACTATCTGAGTATGCCCAATTAGCCATTTTTCTTTTTTCTCCATGCAAACCGTATTGGTTGAAAGCTCGGCACTATAATCGGATACTTTCCGTATTCATCTTCGGCCATGTGTATATTAATCGCTTTAAAATTGTCAATGAATTCCCGACCGTCTGCTTTTAGGGAGAGTTTCTCGTCTTCGTAGGTGAAATCAATATGATCGAATACTAACTTTATTCTTTGTGACGAACTGCAAAATTCAATACTCGCTCCACACTCTCTTAAAAGATGGATTGCGAGCTTTGTTTTTTGAGTGATAATATCTTTAATTTTTTGTTGGGTCTCTGCATCAGTTCCCATTGGAATATTTTTTCGGTCTTGACAGTTCATCAATAAGAGTTCCTCATTCTCATGCTTATTGGATCATAAACAGGATGGCTTTCGTCGGTCCCCGTTGGAGCGTGCCCTGCATTATTTTCACTATGTCGCCAAGGGAACATTAAAGTTCTCAAAAAGCGATTGGGCTGAAGGTCACGAGTATCTCGACCATTTCCGCTATATCTTGGATAATCTTTCAACGCCCATTCTCTTGAGCAGATAATATAAATTGGAGCGGGTAACGTATAAGCTTCACTTGTATCAAAATTTACCACTTGAAGAGTGGCCCAATATTGAGAACAAATATTTTCAGGTACATGACTACCGCCTGTAACTAAGATTTTTCTTCCCACCTGAGTAACTTCTCGATAACGACTTGCTATAAATTGATCAAGATAATAAGTATCTCCTCCATTGGCATCGGGAAAGATAATTTGAGGATTGGTATTATCTCCGCTTCCTTCAAAAGTAGTGTTTTGGCCTCCATAGCCGCCCTCTCTCGCATGGAAAGAAAAATCAAATGTTTCATTGGTTTTGCGCCACACAAAGAAGGATTTTGCCCCCATTTTAATGATCCCTACCAAATCACCGGCCTGAGTTGGGCTAATTGCTACTCCAAAGGGAATATTGTCCTGTCTACTCCATCCTCCTCCAACGTCAGAATGATTGGTCCAAAACCACGACTCATTCACACCCAATGTGGTATTACCTTGGATTTTTTCCCAAAAGCGTTGTAGTGGTTGCGAATATTTTTTTTCTTCCGGGTCTATAGTTGGATCGTCATATCCTGTATCAGTCCTCCATTGTCCTGCTAAATGTTGCCCTATTTCAGTCAGATTACAAATTGTGCCTATTGGAATTTGGCCGAAACTCGTGAACTGTACCAAAAATTTATCAACCTCAAAATGAGGACTAAAACTATCCTGACTACTTTCGGCCTGAATAAAGTAATGGAAAGAACTATTTCCCGAGTTTGCATTTCCAAATTCCGTAATTGCCGCATCCCAATGTTCATCTCCTCTCAAATAGATCGGTTCGCTTGTGTGCCTATTCATAAATACAATCGGACTTTCACCACCACTATAATCAACGGTTGCAATATCAGTCCCTTGAGTAAGCGAAGATGCGGATTTAAAAACTCCTAAATCGGACGGTAATCTATCCCACCAAATGCCGTATGTATGTGTTTGAGTAACCTTAATAATCTCAACATTGATGCCCCAATTTTGCGTAAGAATATTACAATCCGCTGAAAATTGGGACCAAGATGGGTGACAAAGATTAATTGAAGCCACTCCAGATTCGTTGATAGTGCTTGGAATTGAAGAATCGGTAAAAACAGTATTTAAAAATATAGACATTTCGAAATAGCCATGCGGTAAAAGGGTCCATTCTCCGCACTTAAAACAAGAAATTCCAATAGTGAAATCGATGCCGTCATAACCGGCATTGCACGAGCAACCGGAACAATTTATTGGATATTGCGAAACATTCACTCCATACATTGGAGGACCACCGGTTTGCATATCAGACAAAAGAGCATAACAGTCTTTTTGCTCCTTATACGTTTCATCATGATAGCCTTGATCCATTCGATACGCATCATAAGCGGGCCGATATTCAGCAGGCGGTTGACACATCTCCTCAACAGGGCCGGTATGATTACCACATTCCGATATGCAGTTGACAACTTGAGAAAGGTTGTAAAGTTCTTGCTCGCTTCTTCTTGCACGGGTTGTATAAGCTGCCCTGCGAGGAACAAGATAAATTCCCACTTTTGTTTTTGAGTTTAAAGAAATCGGTTTCCCTGAATACTCATCAGCATTATATCGAGGTTCGGTAGTTATCTTGAAATTATCTCGATCAGCCGTATTAAAACAATTGAAAAATAGATTGGCAGGTGAACCGTCGGCTTGAACATTGTCTCTTTTGGTTATGTATTCATAACCATAAAGTCCAAGAGTATACGATTGCTCATAATTTGGGTTTTCTTCCGTGCCGATGTTGACCAAGACTGGTTCTGTATTCAAATAATGCCCAAGACTTTTTGATCCCATTTCTGAGACCGCAATGTCAACTTTAGGATTCGGAACTCCTTTTTTCTGTAAATTGTAAGGAATGTCTATACCGTCTTTTCTCTTGAAACTAGAAGTTTTCCTCAATTCCCCGTAGGGGTCGGAAGAATAAAAAACGAAGTCACTAGGAGCCGCTCTAAATTTCGTTGTTTCTTCGTTTTTTGTTTCAAAAAGAAGATTGAAAAAACCCGTAGACAATAACCATCTAGCACCATCCCCAACTCCTCCAGAACTTGAATCAGAGTCTAATTGTCTAGGAATAAATTGTTGAAAATCTGCTCTTGTGTTCCACAAATTAGTTATGGGCTTTCGATCCCATCGATCTCTATGGTCCCTTACACTATCATCATCTCCAAACTCCCGATCAATGCACGTTTGAGGCACTCGTGAATCCGTAGAAGAATAAATTCTTGTATGGATCTCCGTAGCTTTACTCATCCAAGGTAAATGATCAAGAAGGGGAGCGTCATCTGAAAATACATTGGTCAATGTAGCCGAGCTTCCCCACTCTACATCGGTCCACACTTCAACTTTAGAAATACCTATCGGAAGATGTGCGGGCGGCAAAGATACCGTTGGATCGCTTGTAAGGATAGTTGAAGTTTGCTGATTATCGACGCTCCAATTACTACCAGTGACGAACCATGTGGCTTCTGCGCTTCCGCTTTCATTAGAATAGGTAATAATTACAGGTTGTCGTTGACGGAAAATATCTCGAAGATCTTGATCGAAGATTATCGTATTTACAGAATAACTCACAAATGGAATCGAAACTCTTTTCGTAGCCGCATCAAAGAATTCAATTTCAAGAGACCTAGACGAACCTACAGGATCTTGAATATAGGGCCAACCAAATTCGTAAGAGCCCTCGCCTACATCACTTACGATTTCAATATCAATTTTCATTATTTTTTAAAGTCCGTTGCCGCAATACTCGAACTTGCCGCTCTTGAAATATATTAACTGAGTGTCCAGTGAAAAATCTTCATCTGTGATCTAACGATTGTTGTGGCGACTACGCCGGATGCTTGACCGGCTATGATTCCGCAATGCGTCGGCGTTAAAAAATCCGTTCGGCCGACTGAATGAATGTCAATCCAATTCTTTCCATCTTTGGAAAAGCTAAATATTCGGTTTGTCGTGTCGTCGTGGATTTTCAAAAAAAGTATGTCGTCGGTAAACGGCGGATATACCGGAGTAGGATATCCGGAATAAGACCCGGAGGGCGTTCCCATTGCCGAGTATTTCGCGATATCGCATTGCCTGGCATTACTCGTATAGTTAAACCACATTCGATACGTGATCGTTGCCGGATTGCTCGTGCCGTTCGTCAAGCAAATGCCAATCCAATTATAGTTGGGTTGCATAAGGGCTTTTAGCTCAAGTCCAACAATGAATGAATAAGCGCCCCCCGGTACGGCTGTCACATATGCGGCCTGCATTTCGGTTGAGCTATTTGTTCCCTTTTGAGTGAAAAGTTGCCCGTCTCCGTCCGCAACAAGAGTCGTTTCGGAGCCGACACTAACGGCAGTGAGAGTGCCTGATCCGGGTGGATTCGTGCATTTGAAGCCATTGACGTAATTGTCCCACGAGGAGCCGTTATCGTATTGAACTAACCCTGAAGGCCCCAGGCCGTCGGTAGGCAGAAATATTCTGCTCGTTGTCCCGGCAGAAGGTCGGCTCGCTTGAACATTTGTTATTGCGCCGCCGCCGCCGCTTCCGGCCCCTACTTGTGTTTCAGTCCCGGCTTCGTCCTTTGTATAAAGCTTCTTGTCCGTTTTTGCATATAATGCCAATTCACCGGCGCTTGGCGTGCTTTCACTACTTATTTCGGTTAAGATAATTGCACTTGCCGCCGATACGGACCCCGTAGCGCCGGTTGCTCCCGTATCGCCCGTAGGTCCCTTCAAACTACCGACTATACTTCCCCATGTCCCGGATGTTTTTTTGTAATAATCGCCTGTAGTTGTTCTAAGATAGAAATCGGCGTCATTACCGGAACCGTCTGAAGGGACTGTTGATCCTAAAATGATCTGACTACCAGGATTGCCCTGATTTCCTTGTGGTCCCATTACATTAAACAGAACCGATCCCCACACAGATGCGCCTTTTTGGTAAACATCTCCTGTAAATCTAATGTAAATGTCATTTTGGACACCGGTTCCATTATCAGGTGTGCCGCTTCCAACAAAAATTTGACTACCATTTGGACCTTGGATACCTTGGATTCCCTGTGCGCCCTTAATATTGCCGACTATCGAACCCCAAGTTCCACTTGCTTTCTTATAAACATCCCAAGTGGAAGTCCTCAAATAACAATCGCCATCATTTCCTGTAGAATCATTCGGAGCGTCGGTTCCAAAATACCAAACTGCTGCCACTCCCTGAATGCCCTGAATCCCTTGAGGACCGATTAAGTTTACTTGAGTTCCCCAATCACCGGTAGGAGTGCGAAATCTAAGTAGAGTATCACTCCATTCGTGATCGGGAGCAAGTCCTACAACTTCCGAACCGCCACTTCCATCATCTATGTGATTATGACGAGGTAATGCGGCAGGAACTAATCCGGTAAAAACATCTCCCACAGGGGTTTCTAAAACACTTGTCGTAAGAGTAACAGTTGTAATGCCGCCTGAATAAACGGCAGTTCCGACATGAGAAGTGACCCACGTTCCATTGCTATCAATCAAAAGAGCAACATTTTGTAAACAATTCGCCGTTTGGTCTGTAACAAACGAGAATGAATTTGCAGAAATATATGTGCCGGTGCCTAAGTGCATGATATCTCAATTATTTCATAACTCCAGTCACATGACCAGAGTTATTTTATCGGTATTTCTCAAGAAGCACTAGACCAATCGAAGTAAAATGGCAAGGAATCCCATGATGGATTTTCGGCAGGATTAATGAAGGAAATACGATCTCCAAATCCCAAATAAACAGGCACTATTTGCTCACCGATGTAATCGGTTGTAAAGTCGATCTTTAAATCAATATCTACCGTGCTGATTATATCGCCCAAACTACCAAAATAACAAGAGGGAGTTATCGAATATACGCCTACGGACATATAAGTGTTTTGAGAAGCCAATTTGGCAGAAAGAATACCTATAAAAGTGTCGGTGTAGAGAAAACAATTGTGTAGAGCAGTATCCAATGTTAAAGACAGGCGCACAACTTTGCCTTCTCCTTGAATACAAAAAGGAAGTCTTAGAATCGCAACTTCTATTGAATTATAAGCCCAATTTGTCAATTATTTTCTCTCCACATGAAGATCATTTGAGCCTTTGTTTTTATATATCGCCTATGAAGCTTCCGTAAGCGTAACGCCCCATTCCGTCATCGTGTCCTGAACATCGGAAGAGAATACGGAACATCTCAAAAGAAGCGCATTAGTAAGAGTTTGCTCTTGAGCTGTCAATACATTTGCCCACAAAGGAATTGAGATATCTTCTTGATCGGTAATTAATTGAAGAAAACCGTAAGTGTCTCCGATTGCCGCAGTTGAATAAGGAGCCGCTCGAAGAAGTAAATTGAATTCATAATTGGCCGTTAAGTCATCAAGAACCAATGTGTCTCGATACCAAGTTTGATCGTCTAAATTCATTTCCCAAATATTTTCATAAACGGTCAAAGTAGCTGTATAAGAAGTTGTTAACGCAGAATTGAGAATAAAGTTCAATCCCTCATAACTCGACCCCCGTTGAAAACTGTAAATCGTAGTGTTGTCGGCTAGTAGACCGGCCGAATCGATATATACGTTTCCAGCTTCATCTACCACATTGTCACTTTGACCGTTAATTAATACTTGCCATCCAGAACTACTATTCACGAATGTTATGGGTAATGAAGAAGTAACTAGGGGGTTAAAACCGGGAGTTTGCCAATAAGAATAAAAGGGCAAAGTAGTTTCTTGGGCTACAATCGCTCTATTGGCTAAATATAAAATAGGCGTAGTAAGAGTCCCGCTGGAATCGTTTTTGATTTTGTAAGTAATGGATTCGCCCGTAGTGCCACCTGCCACATCTCCAAATGACAAAACATTCACAAACCTGTCTTCGGCCTCTATCCAAAATCCACCAACTTGCACAATAAATCTCTGTCTGTCTTGTGGAGCTTGTGTGAAACCAAAGGCCAAACCCGGCACAAATCCTTTATTGTCATTGCCGGGAGTATTATCAATGGTAATAGTGCTGGTACTCATGCTAGTGGTGGGGGAGCCCCTCCTCCTGCGCTAACCGAGTAATCGGGATCAATAGGATAATATTTATTAAACCATTTACTTTTGACAATAGTTGCCTGACAAGTAGGTGAGCCATAAATAATATCCACTTCATATTGAGCCGGGATAGGATCTTGATAGAATTTTTCTGAAGTTGCCATTGCTCTTATAGTATTGCAGGGATACCCCTGAGAGTTTTTCCATCCTACACCGTCCTCATTCCAGGCCGCTGAAAGAGGATAAATGGGATAATCGGTCCCTTGATATGTATAGTAGACTTTTAAAGCCATTTAAAAGAATTCCTTAAGTTCGATCCTTGTTTTAATATCTATGGTCCGACCGGGACTTCCTACGTCACCACCGTATGTTACTACTCTAGTCTTTCCGACTATCCAATATGTTTGCGCCGGTATTGTGACCGTATCCCATGCGCCTATATGATAGTTCCAAAACTCCTTCGTGCAAGCCGGTAGAGCGATTGTGCCGCCTATTAATATATTATTCAGAGGGATTGTCAACTCAATAGTGGCGCTCTGAGTCGTTATCTGATAGCCGGTCATTTGTCGATATGCGACCTGGAGAGCCGCCTGATCGGTCACTATATCGGGATGAGAAATGTCTACCCTCGGATGAAAACCGCCTGCAATAGTGGGATAAGAACCTCCCGTATAGGCTTGTGGAGCATTTCCAATCCAAAAATATTCCCATTTACGGTGAATAATCGAATTGTGTTTACTCGTAGGAATAGGAATATCTTCGTAAACCGGCTTTGTAATGGGGATCGGAAAATAGGTTCGAGTAGTTCTGGTTTTCCTATAGAGAACCGGAGAAGCCTTATCGAATCTGATAGTTTCTCTTTTGTAGATCTGCCAAGCCGTAGTCCATCCTAATCCGTTGGAATCTTGAGCTTCACATATTGCGTCACCGGCCTGTAAAGCTTGCCACATGGGTTTGGTTTGATCATAAACATCATAAGTTGTGCCATCGTGCTGTTCTGTGTCCTTATATGACACACATAAACATTTTTGAACAAGATCGGTCTCTACTTGGCCGACTTCCTCAAAATAATCTCGATAAGTAATTGTAGTTTCAGATAATTTTAGCCAATCGTAATTTAACGCAAAGGTTTGTTTGCAACCATTAGTCCAAGAATCGTTTGTTCCACCGCCGACTCTTCCTACTCTGCCATATTCGGTCGTAATGCTCTTAGTAGGCTTATTAAAGGCCGCATATTTGTAATCCGTGTCCGTCTGACTCAAGAGGACATCGCTTGCATTGTAATTTTGTATCGTCTCATGAACTGTAGCCGAATTGGACGGATTATTTGGATCTATTCTCTTTTTAATTGTTCTGACTATTCTTGTGCTTCTATCCTGAGCGCCCAAAACCCACAAAGTATACTGAAGTTCGTCGTCACCCATATACTCTTCTTTTTCTTCATATTGCTCCGTAATATCCTGTCCTGGCAGATCGACATCTGAATATTGTCTCTTAGTAATACTCGTGCTGCGAGAAGTGTAAGTATACTGAGCATCCGGGCCGGTGATAAGAATATGATCCGTAGGGTTTAAGTTCTTTTGATTGTGCCATTCGTAGACGGAAAAGGCGCTTTCAGTCAAAGAAATCGTCTCGCCATTTGCTTTGGCCTGACGATCTATTCCAATATCAAAAACGTAAACAATTGTTCCTCTCACGAACATCATTGGTCGCCAAATAGAAAAAAGTTGAGCCAAAGCTTGCCAATAAGTAGTTGAGGAAGACACCATGTAAGTCTTTTGAATCGGTAAATTGGGAGTATTGACTACCAGACTATAACCGGCCAATTCACAAATCTTACGACCTATATCATGATGAGTAACACCCGACTTAACTATGCAACCAAATTCGGTATCTTTAACATTTTTACCGGGAAGTTCTTCCAACATCAAGCGAGCAACACTTACTCCCTCAAGTTGAACCGGCTTATTCGCATAAAAGGCCGGTTTGCCGACCATAATAATAGTTGAAGGAGTGCCCTGAGCATCTGCGCCTGTATTATAGAGCCAATATGTAGCGCACCTCTGTTGCAACCACGTCTGATTTACAAACACAATTGATTTAGAGGGGGCCCTCAGCGTCAAAGTAGAAGCTTGGCCTGTGATATTCGTTTGATGGATAGAACCGGCGACACCTTCTATTTGACGGTTCTGAAGAAGCGGAACTAGTTGATTGTTAAAGCCGTCTGAAATGCTTATGAGCGAATCTAAGGGAAGATTGATGGGTCTATGTAGGTCTACGGAGAAATCCGTCTCAGCTTTGCCGTGCTGTTCTGTGAGGGTGAAAGAGCTAAAGTCTAATAATTCGACCCCATTTATGAGGATTTTAGAACCGTAATCTTTGATATCAGGCATAATTCCAATACTTTAAGTAACTCCGGTCACATGACCGGAGTTATTTGTCAAGTCATAATCCGCAAATTTAGACTTCCGGCCCAATAGTCAAATGCAGGCGGAAGAGTCAGATTGACATCTACGAAGGAATCTTTTATCACCATATTCTCGTATTGCACCGGATTGTTCGTCTGAAAAATGACCGTTTTGCCCAAGATCGTAAAAGGATTTCCCGATCCCATACCTTGCCAAGTGAGAATATCGGATGCACGAGCAAAAACGAACCTTACGGTCATCGGAAAACCGATTAAGTCATTTTTCGGAGTCCTTACAATACAAACATTGCCGTTGTGGGCCGTAGCCTCACTGGCAAGAATATAAGGAACTTGGTTTACCCAAAAATATTGTGGTCGTTCTAGGCTCATGTTGAGTATGATCCCGGCGCACCGCCCGATGTTTGCGATTGATTTTTAGTTACGTCTACTTTGATTTTGATTGGAGTATTGGCTGCTTTCAGTATTTTATCCGCTGCCTCACCAAATGTCTTGGCAGGTTTGTCCATTGCGTTTTTAGTTTTCACTCCGGGAGCATGTTCATCCGACGAAATTCCCGTTTCAACTCTTAGTTTACCGGTCTTAGGATCAAAAGGACCGGTTAAGGGCAAACCAGTTTCAGGATCGATTGGAACAGGAACACTCACCCCCATTAATCTATTCCCAGGTGAACTTTTCTCGTCCGCAGTCATCTGTTGACGAAGCGCTTCAGCGGCCTTTTTGGATTTCACCTCTTCTGCATTAGAGCGAATCCTTTCGTTATTTCTTTCCTTGTAGTCTTTGTCAAATTGGATTTTCTTCCATTCTTGTCCAGGAGTCCTTGCTTTTTTATAATAGGCCCCTGCTTCATCATAGCCCGCAATTTCACTTTCTTCCAACCTATCTGACGTATCCCGATAAGTGTTGGTTTCTAAAGTATTATAATCTTTCAATCCACTCCCACGATACCATCCATATTCAGAACCGGCATTTGTAAAGGTTTTGCCTGCGACATTAACGGGTAGATTATCATAACTCGTATTCCCAAGAGGACCGTGCCCTTTCATCCACCGTTGACCGCTGGTATCATTAATATCGGATTTATCGTATTGAACTATATTCAAATCCCCTTGATAATATGGACTATCGATATTCGCCTCTCTGAATCCTGACTTGGCTAATCCTCTTTGTTCAATAGGCTTTGAGCTAAGAGCTTGCACATTTCCTTTTTGAGCGACTCGTCGTTCTTCGAGGGTCAATTCTCGATTAGTCATATTAGTAGCAGCTTGGCCTTCTTTTTTGCCATATTTTTTGAAGTAGGCCACGGGATCGTTAATTAATAATTCTGCTCTTGTATTAAAATCCTCTCCCGTTGTTGTAGTCCCTGTCGCTGCTGCTTTCCCGTCTGCTGTCGTTTTTTCTTTAACGGTAAAGGCTTCAGCAATTTGTTGCAAATATTTTGTATGCTCTCTTAATTCCGTCAAAGACTGCTTTTGAACATCTCCAAAATCTTTCCTAATGGCTTCAGAAACGCCTACAAGAGCTTCTTCTTGTTTTTTCATGTATTCTTGTGCTTTGCCGACAT
>Ga0214192_1001070_pt1 | contig 15599 bp, 11 predicted proteins | sample TroBogEpilimnion_44_FD_153030 | JGI IMG/M metagenome (GOLD analysis project Ga0214192, IMG submission 153030) | Freshwater microbial communities from Trout Bog Lake, WI - 29JUL2008 epilimnion | ecosystem: Environmental > Aquatic > Freshwater > Lake > Epilimnion/Euphotic zone | place: Trout Bog... | reverse complement strand
AACGCTAAGACAGCCTTAGTAAATTTGTTACCTCTGTCTTGATAATTCTTAAATTGATCAATGCTGGCGCATGCGGGGGATAACAAAACCGTATCGCCTTCTTCAGCGATATTAGCAGCTATTTGAACGGCATCAACGATAGTTGATGCAACGTAAACCGGAATATTTTTGTCAATTAAAGCTTTTTCGATTAATGGTCCATCTTTTCCTATGACAACGACACTTTTAGTTTTTTCTATAATTGTCGGTGCCAACTCATTCATGTCGGCTCCCTTCGCATCACCACCAGCAATGAGAATAACTTTTTTTTGATAGCCATCTAAAGCCGCGATGCATGCACCAATATTGGTTGCTTTGGAGTCATTGATCCAGCTTACCCCGTTAACTTTAGCTACGCGTTGCATTCGATGATCCAATCCTTTAAATTTTTTTAGTGCATTACACATAGACTGACCATCCAGTCCTACAGCAACACCTAAAGCCAAAGCAGCTAGGGCATTAGATGCATTATGTCGACCTTCCAATGGTAATTCAGCTAACGGCATTAATAGTTGATTATCGTGTGCTAAATACTCAATGTTTTCCTCAATAACTAAATGAAAGTCAGTTTTTGTTTTAGTAGAGAAGCAAAGTGTGTTTCTGGTGGATTCTTGCATACTGGCTACAATCGGGTCATCGATATTGATAACCATATATCCATCACCTTTAAAAACATTCTGCTTTTCTTTTGCATATTGGGTAATATCGTTGTGTCTGTCCAAGTGGTCAGGACTGATATTAAGGATAGTTGCTGCTGCTGCGTTCAAAATTGATGTTCTTTCTAACTGGAAACTGGATAATTCTAAAACATACAAATCAGCGTTTTGATCCAATAGGTCTAAGGCAGGCGTACCTAAGTTGCCTCCAATAGCAACTTTTTTTCCTTGGTGTTTTGCCATTTCTCCAAGCATTGTTGTCACTGTACTTTTACCATTTGATCCGGTAATAGCCACAATGGGTTCATTAACGGAGCAAGCAAAAAGATCAATATCACTGACAATTTTTGAACCATTGGCAACCGCTTTGATAATTACTTTTTCATTTAATGATAAGCCGGGACTAACAATTAAATGAGTCGCTACTTTAAAAGCGTGTTCGTCAAATCCTCCAACAAATATTGGTGTATCAGGCATTTGTTGTAGAAACTCGTTCATTAAGGGAGGTGTTGTGCGACTATCTATGATGGCGAATTTAAATTGTAATCGTTGTAAATAATTGGCTACTGATAAACCGGTGCTTCCTAAACCAACAACAAGTGCTTTAGATGATTCTGGTTCTAGCCCGAAATGAGTTTTTAATCGGGCAATAGTTGCATTATGATCCATAATTTATCTCAGCTTCAATGTAGCTAAACCGATAAGTACTAAAATGACAGTAATTATCCAAAAACGTACGATGACACGTGGTTCAGGCCATCCTTTCAATTCAAAATGATGATGGATAGGAGCCATTCGAAAGACTCTTTTTCCAGTTGTCTTAAATGAAGCAACTTGAATAATTACGGATACCGTTTCCATCACAAAAACGCCACCCATTATTACGAGAACTATTTCTTGTCTGATTAATATTGCGAGTACCCCAAGTGCAGCTCCGAGTGCTAAAGCTCCTACATCTCCCATAAAGACCATGGCTGGATAGGTGTTAAACCATAAAAAACCTAATCCGGAGCCTACTAATGCGGCACAAAATACAATCAATTCCCCTGCGTTTGGTAGATAAGGAATTGCTAGATAATTGGCGAAAGCAACGTGACCTGATAGATAAGCAAATACACCTAAGCCGGTTGCGACCATAACAGTAGGCATAATCGCTAATCCATCTAGTCCATCGGTTAAATTAACGGCATTGCTGGTGCCCACTATTACAAAATAGGTTAAGAAAATATAAATCCAACCTAAATTGAAGACGAAATCTTTAAAAAAGGGTAGAAAAAACTCTGTTTCTGCAGGTAAAACGGCTGAGTGGTACAAATAAATTGCAGCTGCAAAGCCAATAATTGATTGCCAGATAAATTTAGCTTTACTAGATAGACCCGCACTATTTCGTTCGATAACTTTTCGATAATCATCAACAAAGCCAATAATTCCATAACCCAGTGTCACGAGTAAAATAACCCAGATATAGCGATTGCCTAGATCAGCCCAAAGGAGAGTGGTAATAGTAACGGCTACTAAAATCAGAGTACCTCCCATGGTTGGAGTTCCTGCTTTTTCGTAATGTGATTCTGGACCTAATTCTCGAATGCTTTGACCAATGTTATTGCCTTTAAGCTTTCTAATCATGGTCGGTCCAATGATGAAAGAGATCGTCAATGATGTGAGTACGCCGAGGATGGCACGAAAAGTCAGGTAATGAAATACCCTAAATCCGCCATCAAAAGACATTAAATAATCAACGAGATAGAGTAACATCGTTTATTTCCTGAAATTATCGGTTAACGCAGCAACAACATTTTCCATGTGTCTGGCTCTTGATCCTTTTATCAAAAGGGCTTCGCTCCCAGTCAATTCTTGTTGTATAGTTTTTATTAGCTCTTCCTGACTAGAGAAGTATTTTGCGCCTTCACCGAAGGTTGAGACTGTATGTTGGCAATCATCGCCCAACGCAAAGAGTTTTTTTACACCACTTGCTTTAATCTCTATACCCATTTTTTTGTGTATAGTCTCACTTTCTGGTCCTAGTTCACCGAATGCTCCTAGCACTAACCATTGTTCTTTCGGTATTTCTTGAAGAATCTTAAGACCTACAGACAATGAGGCAGAATTACCATTATAAGTGTCGTCAATAACCAAACAGCCTAGATGTCCCTCTAAAAGCTGAAGTCGTCCTGAAACGGGTTGAACTGATTCCAAACCGATTGCTATCTGATTGAGATTTAGTCCTAATGCTAAAGCCGCAGCACTCGCAGCTAAGGCATTTAAAATATTATGTTTGCCGGCTAATGATAACTGGATATTGATAGAGTCTTCTTTCGAGAGTAGCGTAAATGTAGTTACGAAACGATGATTAAGAAGTTTAAAGTCAATATTTTTGGCACAGATATCAGCTGAATTATCAAAACCAAACGATACGGTTTTTCTATTGCCAGCAATGTGTTGCCAATAACTAAAATATTTATCTTCCTTATTAAGGATTGCAATACCGCTTGATTTAAGTGTTGAAATAATTTCACTTTTAGCTTTTGCGACGCCATCCACACTACCGAAACCTTGCAAATGAGCGGGACCAGCATTGTTTAGTATGACGACATCTGACTGTACATATTGGCTGGTAAAAGCAATTTCACCGGGATGATTTGCCCCCATTTCAATAACTGCATACTGATGCTTATCGTTTAGACGTAACAGCGTTAGCGGAACACCAATTTCATTATTCAAGTTACCTTGTGTATAGAGTACGTTTCCTGCAACATTCAAAATAGCAGCTAACATTTCTTTAACAGTTGTTTTGCCGTTACTTCCGGTTATCCCTGCAATTTTAGCGGAGCAAGCAAGACGCCAATTTCCTGCAAGCTCAGCTAAAGCTAGGCGGGTATCGGCAACACTAATGTAGGGTATTGATGGTCTAATGCCTTTATGCACGATCGCAGCTTTCGCTCCAGCTTGTTCGGCTAGGTTGACGAAATTATTACCGTCGTAATTATTGCCTTTAATGGCTACGTAGAGTTGTCCAGGTTGCAAGGTTCTAGTATCAATGCTAACCGAACTGATGGATTCATCTGTTCCTGATAATTCACCTTGAACAAATCGGGCAATATCACTAAGCAACATTTGCATTGTTAAAACCTCTATTTTTGAGAGCTTCCATTACAACTAACTGGTCATGAAATGGAATATACTGCCCATTAATTTCTTGGTAATTCTCATGACCTTTACCAGCAATAACAATGCAGTCCTTCTCTGTCGCTCTAGCAATGACATCCATAATAGCTTCTTGTCTATTTTGTATTATTTCGATATTTGTAGATTTACAGCCAGCCAAAATATCATTAATAATGGTCAAACCGTTTTCAAATCGAGGGTTATCATCAGTAATAATGATATGATCCGCCCAGTATTCAGCTGCTTCTCTCATTAATGGCCGTTTTCCAATATCGCGATTTCCTCCACAACCAAATACAACCCATAAATTTTTATTACAATGTTTACGGACACTTGATAAAACCCTATTCAAAGCATCAGGGGTATGTGCATAATCGACAAAAACTAAAGGCAGTGAATTGCTACCTCCAAAACTTTCCATGCGTCCTTTGACAGGTTTTATGTAGGCAAGTTTCTCTATTGATTCAGAGAAGTCCTTACCCATTGCCATTAATATTGTTGTTACAGTCAATATGTTCTCGATATTAAAGTCGCCGTAAAGTGGTACTATTACGCTCCGACTTTGCTTTCTCCAATTGATTTCTATTTCAATACCGGTAGAGTGGTAACCTAAAATTGATCCATTGACCGTTTCTCCGGTTATTATATTATTATTTGAGCAACTGAAGCCCCAGATAGGAATATCTTTAGGAACGGCATTTATAACTTCATTTTGGTAAGCGTTGTCGAGATTAACGACTACAAAGCTTAACCCTGTTTTTTTCAATAATTGCAATTTAGTTTGTAAATAGTTTTCCATGTTACCGTGATAATCAAGATGATCACGGCTTATATTAGTGACTACTGCGCCTTTAAATGTAATCCCGTTTATTCGACCCTGATCTATTCCATGTGATGAAACCTCCATTGCAATGGCTTGTTTACCTTGTTCTTTCATATCAGCTAAGATCGATTGCAGGGCAATTGCATCAGGTGTGGTATTTGTGGTTTTTTCAAGCTGACCAAAAGCCCCCCAACCTAGCGTGCCGATAATGCCGCATTGTGGTAATAGCTGGCTTAAAAATTGACTACAGGAAGTCTTGCCATTAGTACCGGTAATACCAATGACATTCATAGCTTGAGAAGGATTATTGTAGAATCGAGAGGCTATGAAGCCAATGAGCTTGTTTAAGTCTTTTATGGCAAAAAAAGGTTGTGAAGCATCTGCTTGTGCAAGGGGAAATTGAGCTGCGTTATTAGTATCGTATATAATCGCGATCGCTCCGTTGGCAAGTGCTTGTTGAGCATAGTTCAATCCATGTTCTTTTGTGCCGGATAATGCTACAAATAAATTACCCTCAACCACTTTACGACTATCTAATGCCAGACCAGTTATACTGATTTCTTTTCCTCTTGTGCGATCATTGGCTGTAATCCATTCTGCCAACAGGTCATTGAGTTTCATTTAATGTGCAATAGAGTTTAAGTTTTGAGTTAGAAGAATAGGTGTGGTTTCTTTTTTATCAGGTGCGATTTCTAAAATTCGCAATGCACCTGACATGACTTTTGAAAATACCGGAGCAGATACTTGCCCTCCATAATATTGTCCTGCGGAGGGTTCATCAATCATCACGACCATGACCAATTTAGGATTTTTTGCCGGTGCAATACCTGCGAAAACAGAAAAATATTTGTTTTCAACATAACCGCCGCTGCTAGCTTTCTTTACGGTTCCTGTTTTTCCCGCAACACTATAACCATCAACTCTGGCGTCATAAGCGGTACCATCTTTCATGATGACCGATTCCATCATGGCCCTAACGCTTTTTGCTGTTTTTGAAGAAAAAACTCTTTGAGCATCAATATCTTCATCACGTTTTAAAATACTGACAGAATGTAAAATACCGTTATCTGCCAATGCGGTATAAGCTCTTGCAAGCTGCAATGCAGAACTGTTCAAGCTATAACCGAAAGATAATGTTGCGCGTTCAAAATCGTGCCATCGAGAATAATCTAACATTCTTCCGTTTGCTTCTCCTGTAAAACCGATATTAGTTGGGACACCGAAGCCTAATTGATGGTAAGTATTCCAAAAATATTTAGGAGGCATCTTAAGTGCCATTTGACTAACAGCGATGTTACTGGATTTTTTTAATACATGTGTTAAGTCTAATGTACCGTAATTGTGAACGTCTTTAACGACGTGATTACCAACCGGAAATACGCCATGAGTATAAAAAAGATCCGTTGGTTTGACATAACCACCATCCAATCCTGCTGCGACTACAAAAGGTTTGACGGTTGAACCGGGTTCAAAAACTTCGGTAAAAGCTGGGTTTCGATATGACCCATCAACTAAATTCTTTTTATTGTTTGGGTTAAAAGTCGGCTCATTAGCAACAGCTAAAATTTCACCATTTTTAGCATCCAGTATTACCAGCATGCCAGCTTTTGCTTTATTAATTTCAACAGCTTTTTGTAATTCTCTATAAGCTAGATATTGTAATCGTTGGTCAATACTCAACTCTAGGGTTTTACCGTTAACCGGTTCCTGGATATTTTCAATATCAGCAATAATATTACCCAAACCATCTTTTATCACACGTTTAAGTCCGGTTTTTGCTTTTAATGTTTTTTCATAAACATGTTCTAAGCCCGTTTGACCCTTTTCGTTAAAATCGGTGAAACCCACTACATGTGCTGAAATTTCTCCTGCAGGGTAAAATCGTTTAAAATCTCGCTGTATATTCGTTCCTGGTAATTTTAAAGCTTTAATTTTTTCGCCTATAGCCGGATCAATTTGATGGGCAACGTAAACCACAGATTTATTAGGTTTTTGTTCATCAAGAAGACTACTTAGTTTTTCTTTAGGTAATTCCAACAAGTTTTCCATTTGCTGTAATTTATCTAGTTTTTGTTTCTGATATTCATTTAAAATCAGCAGCTCATCTTCTTCAGAGAGTTTTTCTCCTTTTCGAGCGATTTTGAGTTCTTTTTTTAACTTTTTCAGTTCATCTGGATTGTTTTTTCTAAGCGCTTTGACATCAAGCCAAATGGTGTCAACAGGTGTACTAATGGCAAGAGGGATTCCGTTTCTATCATTAATCATGCCTCTATAAGCAGGAACAACAACGTCATCTAGTTGTCTTGCATCACCCTTTTCGTTGAGATAATCTTTAGCAAAAATTTGTAAGTAAGATGCACGTCCAACCAGCGAAATCATGCAGAACATCATAAAAAATAATAAAAACTTTCTACGAAAAGAAAAGTCCTTAGTTATTTGACGCGTAGGTTTTCTAAATCGGAAATCTAACATTTAGGGCTCTATATAAATGATTTTTTCTCGTTGAGGCATGATTAGCTTCAATCCATTTCCCGCCACAGCTTCAACATGATTTTGTCTTGACAATAGATTTAATTCTATTTGCATTTGTCGCCATTCAACTTCGTAATCCAGTAGCTTTTTTTCTTCCTTTTGCATTTCAATGAAAATGAGACGCGAATAGTGCTTACAGTAGATTACTGCTATTGCAGATATCAGTGTGATTAGCAGTAATAAAACCAAGCTTGAAATTTTAATGATAGCCACTTAAATTCTCTCTGCAATCCGCATGATTGCACTTCGCGATCGAGGGTTTTCCGATATTTCTGTCGTTTCAGCTTTTATAGGCTTGCCAATTTTTTTTAGTAGACCTTTCTTTATATCTATTTGTCGGATAGGTAATTTACCTGGATCGTATTTACCACCGGATTCATCTCTAATAAAACGTTTTACAATTCTGTCTTCTAAAGAATGAAAGGAAATAACGACTAGTCTGCCTCCAGGTTTTAAAATGTCTAACGATTGCATCAATACTGCTTTTAGTTGTTCAAGCTCATTGTTTACAGCGATTCTTATTGCTTGGAAGCTTCTGGTAGCTGGGTGTTTAAATTTGTCTATCACCGGCACGGAATCACTTATCAATTCAACTAGCTGCTTAGTAGTGTTGATTGGTGTGTTTACACGAGCCATAACAATTGCTTTAGCTATTCTTCGTGCAAAGCGTTCTTCACCAAATTCAAATAACACTTTAGCTAAGTTTTTTTCATCGACGCTTGCTAGCCATTGAGCTGCAGTGATGCCACTTGTGATATCCATTCGCATATCCAACAAACCGTCGTGTAAAAAACTAAATCCCCTTTCAGGATTATCTAATTGAGGTGATGAAACCCCTAGGTCGAGCAAAATTCCGTTAACTTGCCCCGTAAATCCTAATTGAGTTGTTATCTGTTTAAGTTCAGAAAAGCTACTGTGAAATAAAGCGAATCGACTGTCTTCAGTCATTTTCTGTGCAAAAACAGAGCTAATGGCATCAGGATCGCGATCAATTGCAAGTAAACGACCGGAATCATCTAGTTGGTTTAGAATAGCAGTGCTATGTCCTCCACGACCAAATGTACAATCCAAATAGATGCCATTTTTTTTAATGTCAAGCTGCTCAATAACTTCTGCTAACATGACCGGCTTATGTTTCATTGTATTATCTGACATCAAAAAGACAGGCTACCGAGTTCTTCTAAATCCTCGTTGTCATTACTTTCTAACCATTCATGCTCTTTCATTGACCATGATGCTTCGTTCCATATTTCAAACTTATTGAGTTGTCCAATTAAGATAATTTTTTTTTCCATTTTTGCAAAACTGCGGAGCTTTTCAGGTAATAGCAAGCGCCCTTGTCCATCCATTTCACATTCGCTCGCATTTCCAATTAAAAAACGTCTTAGCTTGCCGGCCATTTTGTTTAAAGTGGGTAGTTTGCTGATGGTTTGTTCGAGATTTTCCCATTCGGGTAATGGATATAGCCAAAGACAGCCATCTTCACCCTTACAGCGATCATTGACAGCAACCGTAACAATCAATTGACGGTCACAACATTCTGTCAATTCATCTCTATAACGAGTTGGAATTGCAAGTCTTCCTTTATCGTCTAGGTTGATAGAGCTAATGCCTCGGAACAATATACACCTCGGCTATCCAAAAAAAACCATTTCACACCACTTTTCATCATTTTTAGATGTACTATAGATTTCTATGAGTACTTAGTCAATAGTTGATTTATATAAAATATTTCTTTTTCGACAATGACTTATCTGTTTTTTATGGGGGGTTTGACTGAGATCTAAGCAAGTAAAATAATTTTCAAGAATTATCAATAAAATGAGTAACGTTATTGAGGGTAAAATCAGTTTAAATTAATGCTTGATTAGACTTGGTTTTGATTTCAAGAAGAAATTAATCTAATTGGAAGGCGATAATGACTTAAAGGGGGTAGTGCTAGGATACGACTGGCGGGATTGCGTAATAGGTTTATAAAACGATTATATAAGGAAGAAAGAGTTAGCCTGTAAGCCGGGTTCTGTCGAGAACAGTCATTCATCTAGGTTGTAAGTCACCTTACAACTCAAGCAATCTACCCAGGAACCGCACGGGCCATGCGTCTGTTCCTCTATTTGATCTTGCTCCGGGTGGGGTTTACCCTGCCACTACTGTTACCAATAGCGCGGTGTGCTCTTACCACACCATTTCACCCTTACCCGATACTATAATGACACTAGCTATTATAGAACAGGCGGTTTATTTTCTGTGGCACTTTCCGTAGGCTCACGCCTCCCAGGCGTTACCTGGCACCCTGCCCAGTGGAGCCCGGACTTTCCTCCATTTTATCGTCATGATAAAACAGCGACTGCTCGGCCAACTCTTTCGCGATTAGTTTAACATACCCTGATTAGCTATTGACTGATAACTTTGCATATATCTATTAGGCAAATTTAGCTATTGCTCACGGTTGTCTGTAAAATACATACCAATTACAAATAGCTGGCGATTTAGCTGTTTTGTATTTTATATTAATGAATTAAGTAATTTGTTTTCAGTTTTACCATCCTTTATTGAGAGAATTATTTGAGAACCTTTATATCTGAACTAGAACAGCATTCACTAGTAATTAATCAATTAGTTAATTGCCAATCAGCGATTGATGAGGCTGCACAGTTGTTGCTGACAACATTAAAACAAGGAGGCAAAATTTTGCTTTGTGGTAACGGAGGAAGTGCAGCAGATTGTCAACATATTGCCGCCGAGTTTGTGGTCCGCTATGAGAATGTCCGCAAAGGACTAGCTGCAATTGCTTTAACGACCGATAGTTCTATTTTGACTGCTCATAGTAATGATTTTGAATTTGAGACAGTTTTTTCTCGTCAGGTTGAGGCTATAGGTAAACAATCCGATTGTCTGGTTGCAATTTCTACATCTGGGAACAGCAAAAATGTTGTTAAAGCGGCTGCAGTTGCTAAACAATTAGGAATGAGTGTAATTACTTTAACAGGGGGCAATGGCGGTTGCTTACAACAATATTCTACAATTTCTGTAAAAGTACCTTCATTAGTTACGGCTAGAATTCAGGAAGCACATATTCTGATTGGTCACTGGTGGTGTGCTTTAGTAGAAGATAGTTTAAGTGAGGAATGATCAGTGTTGGCAATAACTCCCAATTTTGATAAGGCTCGTATTCTCGTTATCGGGGATTTGATGTTAGACCGATATTGGTCTGGTCAAGCAGCTCGAATTTCACCGGAAGCACCGGTGCCTGTTGTAAATGTACATAGTATCGAAGAACGCATTGGTGGCGCGGGCAATGTGGCACTTAATATCGCCAAGTTAGGCGGAAAAGTAACTTTGCTTGGAGTTGTGGGGGCTGATGCTGAAGGTCAGCAGTTAGCTCACTTACTTGAAAGCGAACAGGTGATTTGTGATTTTGTGCTTGAACCCTCGTTACGTACGATTTGTAAACTTAGGATAATGGCTCAGCATCAGCAATTAATTCGGGTTGATTTTGAATCGCTTCCAATGCTTTTTGAAAAAGCAGAATTACAAGAAAAATTTATAAAGCAGTTATCAGAACATGATGTAGTTGTTTTTTCTGATTATGGTAAAGGGACTCTGAATGACGTCGTTGAGTATATAAAAATAGCAAAACAGGCTGGACTTCGCGTATTAGTGGATCCTAAAGGTAGAGATTATCAGCGTTATGCTCATGCTGATGTTATCACACCTAATTTAGCAGAGTTGCAAGCGGTTGTAGGGCATTGTGAGAATGAGCAAGATTTGCAGGAAAAAGGGCTGGCATTAATTCAGCAACAGCACATTAATACACTGTTGTTAACACGAGGCGAGGCAGGTATGACCTTGATAGATGCAGAGCATCATCATTCAATACCGGCACAGGCAAAAGATGTTTTTGATGTTACTGGAGCAGGGGACACAGTTATTGCAGTCATGTCTCTAGGTATGGCAATCAATATGCCTTTGATGGACGCGATGTATTTAGCTAATCTTGCCGGTGGCATTGTGGTTGGCAAGTTAGGAACATCAACTGTTTCTTTACAGGAATTAACACGAGCAATGCATGGTGATCGTGATGCTATTTATGGCATCGTTGGTCAACAGGAATTGATGAAAATGGTCGCACAGGCGAAAGCTCAGGGTGAGCGTATCATTATGACTAATGGTTGTTTCGATCTATTACATGCGGGTCATGTGACTTATCTTGAACAGGCAAAATCATTAGGGGATCGGCTGATTGTTGCGGTCAATTCCGATGCTTCGGTTAAACAACTAAAAGGCAATAGTCGCCCAATTAATGGTGTACAGCAACGCATGACAGTCTTAGCCGCATTGGCTTGTGTAGACTGGGTTGTTGAATTCACTGAAGTAACGCCGGAACGCCTCTATTGTGAAGTGTTACCGGATGTCATTGTCAAGGGTGGCGATTATAGTCCCGAACAAGTGGCCGGTGCTGATTGTGTTTTAAAGGCGGGAGGTCAGGTAAAGATTTTGTCTTTTGTAGAGGGTCTTTCCACTACCTCAATGATTAACAAAGCAAAAGGTGAAGAATGATTATAGTAACTGGGGGGGCTGGTTTTATTGGCAGCAATCTGATTCGTGCTTTAAACGAACGGGGTGAAAGTAATATATTGCTGGTTGATAATCTGAGTAACGGTCACAAAATGCATAATATTGCTGACTTGAATATTGCTGATTACCTTGATAAAACAGATTTTATTCAACACTTAAGTAAGCCTAAGTTTTTAAATGATATAGAAGCCTTATTTCATCAAGGTGCCTGTTCGTCGACTACAGAATGGGATGGTCGATATGTTATGAACAATAATTACGATTATTCTAAACAGTTGCTCGATAACTGTTTATCTAAGCGCATTCCTTTTCTGTATGCTTCTTCAGCTTCTGTTTATGGTGATGGTCGTAATGGTTTTCGAGTCGATCGGGCTTGTGAGCATCCTATTAATATGTATGCCTATTCAAAATTCCAATTTGACCAATATGTCAGACAGCGATTGCCACAAGCTAAAAGCTTGATAGCCGGTTTTCGCTATTTTAATGTCTATGGTCCAAGAGAACAGCATAAAGGCTCTATGAGTAGTACCGCTTATCACTTTAATCAACAGATTATTGAAAAAAAAATAGCTCGATTGTTTGCTGGTAATGAGGGCTACCTAGATGGCGAGCAACAACGAGATTTTGTCTATGTTGATGATGTAGTCAATGTTAATTTATGGTTCCTTGATCATCAAGAACACAGCGGGATTTACAATGTTGGTACTGGTCAGACAGCAACCTTTAATGATGTAGCTAGATCTGTTATCGAATGGCATAAAGAGGGACAGATTGAATACATCCCTTTCCCCGAGCATTTAAAAGGGTCTTATCAGAGTTATACTCGGGCAGATATTTCCGGTTTAAGACAAGTAGGCTATAACAAGGACTTTTTTACTATTCAACAAGGAGTAGAATCCTACTTAGACTGGTTAAATAAAAAAGAGTGAAAAATTACAAAATCACAGATGATTTAACTATAGTCTCTAGCACCAAAGAGCGCGGTACCAATTCTTACAATGGTTGAACCTTCGGTAATTGCGGCAACTAAATCGCCACTCATACCGAATGAAAAAGTGTCTATCACGCTATTCAAATTAAGCTTTTCAATAGCGTCACAAATAGTTTTATACGGTAGACGCTGTTGGTCAAAATTAGTCTCAGGTGCAGGGATAGCCATTACACCGCGCAAATTTAAACGTGGTAATTGTAAAATTTGCTGACATAAATCAGGTAAATCTTGCAGAAAAATACCTGATTTGCTGTTTTCATTACTAATATTAATTTGCAAACAAATATTCAAATCCGGTAACTGTGGCGGTCTTTGTTCGCTCAGGCGTCTAGCTATTTTTAAGCTATCAACACTGTGTACCCAATCAAAATGCTCAGCTATAAGTCGGGTTTTGTTTGATTGAATCGGACCAATAAAATGCCAAGTTATAGCAAAAGCACCCAATTGCTGTTGCTTTGTCACAGCTTCTTGAAGGTAGTTTTCGCCAAAATGCCGTTGCCCAGCCTGATAAGCTTCAATAATAGCCTCTATTGGCTTAGATTTACTGACAGCGAGTAATAAAACAGAATCATGGGGGCGTTGAGCTGATTTTTCAGCGGCTCTGATTTGTGAATTAATATTTTGTAGATTAGAGGCAATCATGATGGCTATAAAGTTAAAAATACCTAATGAATTAGATAATATTCTCAGAAACGCAAGAAAAGCGCCATTTTAAATGAGTAACATGATTGCTATTAATTGATAATATCAAAGGGGGTTGTCATTGCATTCAGCAATCTACTCACAATGTGATATTCGGTTTTAAAAGCGTAAATCATCACGAAAGATTCATACGATGTTAGAATAATACCGAGGCTATTATGTCTTTAAGCAAACAGCAATCAAATTTATTGTTAGCAAATTATTTTAAAAGAGGACGGTATGCGAATACAGAAGTTTTTACCGGCGTTGATTGGCGCAGTGTTTATTATTGCCATCATTTTATATGTCGCCTTCTACTTTATATTTGTTGATCTGTTTGTTGACCTCTGGTGGTTTCAGTCGTTAAAACTTGAATTTTATTTTTGGTTAAAATTGCTTTACAAATTCTTTTTATCCGGTGCGGTGACGCTGGTTTTCTTTGTATTGTTCTTTTTTCATTTTTGGATTGCTTCTCGATATTTGGGATTAAATCCGCCTGATGATATTTTAAATAACCAAATTAAGCGTCGTCGTTTCCAAAATTTGGTCGATGTCTTTATGAAGAATTCGATCAAAGTTTACACGCCTATTTCTTTGTTACTAGCTATTTTTATTGCCATACCTTTTTATACGCAATGGGAAACTTCATTACTGTATTTCTTTGGATCCGACTCAGGTATTAAGGATGCAGTTTATGGTAATGATGTCAGTTTCTATATGCTGTCATATCCCACCTATTTGTTAATCCAGCAAGAGTTGTTGATAACCGCTGTTTTGATTGTAGCAATGGTGGGTATATTGTACTGGTTAGAACATAACGTTATACCTGGTCAACGCAAAGAGTTTCCATTAGGTGCCAAAATCCACCTAATGATTTTAATCAGTTTTGTAGTTGCGTTTGTGGTTTGGGGATTTCTGTTGGAACGTTTTTCGTTGCTATACACGAATGCGCATGAACCCATCTTTTATGGACCCGGTTTTATAGAAATACGCTACCAGTTACCGTTAATTTGGCTAAGTATTACTACCTTTATTGCTACAGCGATAACGGCAATGCTCTTTATCTTTTCCGAAAAGCATCGTATTAAAACGCCTTTTATAATTGCCTTAACAACATTTCTCTGTGCGTTAGGATTACCCAAAATTAGTGCTATGCCATCGTTGCTGGAAAGATACATAGTTAATCCAAATCCAGTCAAAACAGAAAAACCTTTTATTCAGCAAAATATTGATGCTACGCTTTCCGGCTATAATTTGAAAAATGTCGAGACAGTGAATGTCTCCATTAAATTAGATGCTGCTCAAGATATAGATACTTGGGGAACGCAAAAGCGTTTTGAGAATATTCCAGTGTGGGATAGAGAGTATATTATTGATACTTATAAGCAATTACAGGAAATTAGACCTTATTACAAATTTAGGTCGGTTGACGAAGATCGCTACTTTGTTCTTGATCATACTCGCCAAGTCAATATTTCTGCGCGTGAAATCAATGTAACAAAGTTACCCAAAGAAGCCCAAAATTGGGAGAATATGCATTTACGTTATACGCATGGTTATGGAGCTGTAGTTACACCGGCTGCACAAGATGCAGACAAGCCACAAACATGGTATCTACGTGATTTAAATATGCAGTCCAGTGTCGGTTTTAATGTTAAGCATCCCGATATTTATTACGGACAAGAGTTTAGTACGGAGCATTCTGATTACGCTATTGTGCCTAATAACCTTAATGTAGTTGATATTTCCAGTTCTGATTCAGAGCAGGATGAAAAGTATCATGGAGTTGGTGGTGTTCCTATTCCTTCCTATTTTAGGAAGGCATTGTTTGCTTTTTATTTTCAAGACGAAAAAATATTTTTTTCAACGAATATTACGATGCAAAGTAAAGTTAAGATGCGACGTAATATTAGTGATCGAGTCAATAAACTGACGCCTTTTCTGCATTTAGACAAAGATCCTTATTTAGTCATGACTAATGATCGGTTTTTCTGGATTCAGGATGCATATACATTATCTAATCATTATCCAGCTTCAAAACCAACCGAAGACGAATTTATAAACGGTAAACAGCGTTTTAATTACATTCGTAATTCTGTAAAAGTGGTCGTCGATGCGTTTGATGGTGATGTCG
>Ga0214192_1001069_pt1 | contig 15618 bp, 25 predicted proteins | sample TroBogEpilimnion_44_FD_153030 | JGI IMG/M metagenome (GOLD analysis project Ga0214192, IMG submission 153030) | Freshwater microbial communities from Trout Bog Lake, WI - 29JUL2008 epilimnion | ecosystem: Environmental > Aquatic > Freshwater > Lake > Epilimnion/Euphotic zone | place: Trout Bog... | reverse complement strand
GTATGCTCGTTTTCAAACACTAAAAACCAGCAGGTTTTTAGTGTTTGAAAACGAGCATACTAATATTTTAATATGTTTCTTACCTGTAAATGACTTGATTTTTTCACGAACCCATTTTTGTAGGTCATAATGACGAGAGTTGGTTTTTAGAACCCATTTAAACGGAACCTGCATTAGTACAATATAAGGATCGCTGTTGAAATCCTGTTAAAAAGCATTTACACAGAATAGACATAATATATATAGGATTTATATATCCTAAAAATCACAAGAGAGAACAAGATAAAACAATTAAATGTTATATATATGTAAAAAAAAGAGAGAAAGTAGATGATAAGAAGAACCTATAAAGTCGTCCCCTTGTTGCAGTTTTACCATTCCATAATTTTACCATAAACTCGTAATTTGTTGTTTTTTCTTGTCGGCGAGGGGGGTGTGTGATTTTTAGAAAGGGTTTAAACACTAAAAAACTAATATAGGTATAATACAAAATGAAAGTCGTATCCTTGTTTGATGGTATTAGTTGTCTTCGTCAAGCGTTAGGTGATAGGGAAGTTGAGTATCACGCATTTGAGATTGATGAGTATGCAGTACAAGTTTCTAAAAAGAACTTTCCTGACATAATCCATCATAGTGATGTCAGGGAATTGAAGGAAGTTATACCTGATGTTGATTTGTTATGCGGAGGAAGTCCTTGTCAAGATTTATCTATTGCGAAGAAGGATAGAAAGGGATTGGAAGGTGAACGAAGTGGATTGTTTTGGGAGTATGTACGAATATTAAGATTGTTAAATCCAAAATATTTCATTCTTGAAAATGTTGCGAGTATGTCAAAAGAAGATAAAGATATAATTACAGGAGAATTAGGAGTTGAACCAATAATGATTAATGCATCTTTGGTTTCTGCTCAACAACGAAAACGATTGTTTTGGACGAATATACCAAATGTAGTTCAACCAGTAGATAGAAAAATATACTTAAAAGATATTTTAGAACAAAATGTAAATACTAAATCTTATACAATAACCAAATCAATAAAAACGGATCACAAGACAAAGGACAAACCTATTCAAATGGGATTTGTTGGAAAAACAACAACGCAATTCAATCGTGTGTATTCTAACGAAGGTAAATCTCCTTGCATTTGTTCAGTTATTCAATATTACCAAACGGATACAAACATTCGTAAATTGACACCAATAGAATGTGAACGATTACAAGGATTACCTGATAATTATACCGAAGGGGTTTCAAGTACTCAAAGATACAAATGTTTAGGGAACGGATTTAATGTTGATGTCATCAAACATATTATAGGTTTCATTCCAATTAATAATGATAATGGTTTAGTTGTTAGTCCTTAATTGTAAGAAGTGTAATTTATGCAGTCGGTCTTGTTTGAGTTTCCACTTTTGAAAATCTTGAATATAACGAAGGTATTTAATCCACATGCTTTTTATGTTTTGGAAATAAATGTTTTCAAAACATAAATGAGTTTATTAACATCTGTAACCGAACGAAAGCCAGGAGATTTTTATTTTTCCACAGGAGCACAGATTACCCAAATTGAAGGCACAGATGTAATTGGAACAATCACTCGTTCTAATCCAAGTGTTACAACTACCTTTGCTTATCCTTTTAAAACAGGCGTTTATTATGTTCAAGTAGAAGTGGATTTGGATTTGACCGCAGATGCTACAAGCGGGGATTTACTTTATGCTGCTTTTGCTCAATCTGGCGGATTAGGTAATCAAGTTATTCAATCTACAAACGCAACTGGTATTCCATCAGGCAACACAATACGAATGATGCTTACTGGATACATTAACACAACTGAAAATGGTAATCCATTAGAAATAGTTGTTGGTTCTTACAATATCGGTGGCGGTAGTTCTTACCAAGTTACTCTTCCTGCTGACAACTTTATATTCATTCAACAAGTCGCTTAATATCAAAGAAAATAATATATACAATTCATAAATGCCATTACCCAGCGTTGAAGAACTTACTAAAATGTTTTGTGATTTGCGTACAATCACAACGCAAATTGAAATGCACAAATATCATCAAAGTTCAAGCACAGGACAAGTAGCAGATGCTCATGGAGTTCTTGTTGCTGACTTTGAAGCAAAACTTCGTGATGCGATTATTACCTTTTACCAAACATCTTTGGATATTAGTAAATGATCATTATGACTTTTTTAATTAGTTGGTTAGTGTACCTTTGTGCCGACTGGTTCGTCATAGATCCTGTCCTTGACGGAATGTTCTATGATGCAATATTTATGCTGGATTTATAGAAAGGGTTTACACACTAAAAATTATATTATATTAATATAAAAGAATGTCGCTGTCGTCCAAGAGTATCAAGCAATACGATAATGTTTATGGCATTATCCAAAAAGGGTTTGATGGTGCTGTAAATTACGATGATACAGAAAAAGTTATGAATATCATAAGTTACAAGGAAAACGGCAAGGTCGTGAGCGATTGGACTTTGAAGAACCGATTATCTGCCGTGATGCATAAAAGCAGTAATCCTGTGTACAAGGAGAAGATGATTGAAGTATCAGGACGATTGAAGGAAGTTTCAAACAAACCTGAAACTTACGAAGCAAAAGAACAAGATTTCAGTTATGAAGATTTGAAGAATGCATACGAAAGGGCAAAGGGATACGAAAAGATGATTTTATCTTTGTATTACTTGATGCCTCCACGCAGATTAAATGATTACATAGATATGATTGTACGAACCGAGAAACCAAAGAGATTATCTAACTCTACAAATTACCTGATTGTTGATGGAGATAATCATTACTTTGTCTTTAACAATTACAAGACAAAACATATCTACAAGCGTCAAACTATTGCCATTCCTGATGCAGTATGGGAACTTGTAAAAGACCATATCAAGGACAAACAATTGTTCCTTACCAATCCTACTTCCAAAGCAAAGTTCACCGACGCACAATTTAGCGATTACTTGCGTCGTCTTACTATGACCCTCGTAGGCAAGAAAGGTTCGGCTACTGCATTCCGTCACGCATACATTACTAACTTCTTAAAATCCAATCCAACTACCTTACAGCGATACAAGATGGCAGAATTAATGGCTCATAGTGTAGGTACTCAACTATCGTATGATAGAAGAATGCCTAAACCTGAAATGAAGGAAGAAGAAGCAGATTAATCATCTTCGTCCTCGTCTTCTGTACTGCTTTGGTATATACATTCGTCCTCCTCAATATTGAGTTCTTGCTGATCTACAAGTTCCTGTACATCATCAAGAATGGACTTCCAACTTATTTCCTGCTGTATTTTGTTCCAACAGAATTCCATGATTTCCTGTTCGTCGTCGGTATGCATTCGTCGCAGTATATCGCTGGGACAAGTTATATCCTTCCACTCGTCCTCGTCTATCCTCGTCTTGACGAACTGCATTATTGCGTATTCTACTTCACTTAATAATCCGCTCATTTTATTGAATACCTTTATTTCTTTTTTGCCGACCCCTCCGTCGCCCCCTCCTAAAAAACCATTTACACACTAAAAATTAATATATAGTAATAGTAATAAGAATGAACGCCCTGATGGATAGATTAAGAGCGTTTATGGTTGACTGCGACAGGGTCAAGCAGGAACTCACAAAAGTGTTTGATGCATTAGATTGGGAACAAGTGTTCTTACGAATGGACGACGAAGAAGATTATACGCCTATTCCTAAAAACTGGCGAGAACAATACCAAGACCAAACAATATTAGATGAAGCATATAAACAAATAGTATTATTGCGTGATGAAAGTTTTACAGAATTGTACTGGAAAGCGTGGAACAAATCGCAGGACACTTTTAATCACTTTTACGGAATACTTAAAAAGGAGTTCCTTGATTTTGACGAAGATTTAAGACCTACTTTTCTTATGTGCGAAGAATGCCAACATATTTCTACCAGCGTAGAAAAAGGTAGAGAACATAAATGCAGAATTAACAGCGAAGACGCACATAAACGAGATAATTGTAGATTTGCTTGTAATAAGTGCAGATATTACACGAATAGTCCTGATTACCATAAACGACATCTCAAAAGCAAAGACCATCTTGAAAAAATGGGAACACCTAAACAAACCTGTTTTACCTGTGAAACCTGTAACAAGGATTTTAGATTTAAGAGCGAAATGGAAAGACACGCAAATACCTGCAAAGTCAAAGAAGAGCAGAAGTGTACTAAATGTAATAAGGAGTTTAGATTTAAGAGCGAAAGAGAAAGACACGAGCTATGTTGCAAAGAAAAGCAAGAATATAGTTGTGTCAAGTGTGATAGAACATTTGCTTTCAAGAGCGAGTACGAAAGACACCTTACCACATTAAGACACAAGAAGTAATTTTTTTATGCATATTCAAAACAAGAAAAAACAAAGAACTACAATAAAAAAATATATTCACTTCAAATTTTCGCCAAAAGTCCTGAATTATTGCCATTTATTTCAAGCGTTCCTCCGGAGGGGTTTGAACAACAGACAATATAGAAATAATTTGTAGTTTCTTGTAATTTCTTGTTGGATATTGATTTTAGTATTTTTTGTTTATTTTAAATAATGAAGTTTAAGACACTATTTACATTAGGTTTGCCTTTCGGTCACATAGAGAATAACACATTCAAAGTATACGAGAAACCATTTGCAGGAATGGAAAGAACTACTCATTACTTTGAGCGTGAAGAAGGTAAGGAAGGTCATATCAAGACCCTGCTTGAATACAAGATAAGTCAGTACAAGAAGATATGCATATACGCTACTTATACGGACTTTAAAGGTTGGAGGTTCTCAAAATTATTTCTAAAAAGAGTTTAATGGAGAATACAGAGGAAACAAAGGTTCGTTGTCCTTGTGGTAAGAAGATCAAGCAGTCGTCTATGGTTACGCATTTAAAGAGCAAGAAACACATAACTTACTTGCAGAACCCAAAAAGGTTGGTAATAAGTCACGAAAAATCAAAAGTGACATTTGATTAAATGATTACGATACACAATCCCGATGGTTCAGTATTCTGCAAGGGATACAACAAGGAAGAAAGGTACAGATTGAAGATTAAGAAGAACTATGAAAAGGTAAAGAAGAAGAAGGAGAAGATAGAAGAGGAGAAGTTAGAACGCAAAAGAAGACCTAAAAAGGATAAGATAGAACATGTAATTTTTCACGGAAAAGCGGTTGTTGAATTTAAGTAGGTCGCCGAACCCTCCTCGCCTTGTTCTTGAAAAATATTCCTTGCTATAAAACAAACAAATGTGGAAAGACATAAACGAGAACTACGAAATCTCTATTGACGGAAAAGTGAGAAACAAGAAGACGCAATATGTTCTTAAAACTTACTTAGCATCGGGATACGAGGCAATCAAGTTCAAGAAAGGAGAAAAGAAACACTTTATACATCACCTTGTTGCAAAAGCATTTCTTCCTGCTCCTACGGAAACAAAGGTAGTATTAGATCACATAAACAGAAACAAGAGTAATAACCACGCTTCTAATTTGCGTTATGTTTCACGCAGTTTGAATTGCTTGAATAGAACAACCGAATTAAAACCACGAATAACAAAGAAACAAAACGAGCATCACCATATCTACAAAAATTATGCGTTGTACTATTTCAAAATCAGGATAATGGGTAAAGCGTTCACAAAATCGTTTAAAGAATTAAATGATGCAATAATGTTTCGTGATGAATATATAAAACAAAATGCCCTTTCGTCTACTGAAAGCCCCTGATGATGAAGGATATTATGTTCAAAATATCCACACAAGACATCGTTATTCAAGCGAACCTATTTCGTTTGAAAAAGCAGAAGCACAAATGCGTATCCTCAATAATGTTATGCATAAGGAGGAAGCACACATAGGACACAAGAAGGAAATGAAGACAACACACAGGGAACATGTTTTAAAAAAGTTAGGACTTGATCCTCATAAGCATCATTCAATTGAAGAACTCGCAAAAGCATCAGGTATTCTTCATCATGTATTACAAGAAGTATATAATCGTGGAATTGGTGCATACAAAACTAACCCAACAAGCGTTAGAATGAAAGGAACATTTGAAAAAGGTGTTGATGCTCCTGCTTCTATGAAACTTTCAAAAGAACAATGGGCTATGGCGAGGGTCTATTCTTTTATTGACGGAAACCCTAAACATGATGCCGATTTAAGACATCATCACGATCCTCACAAGTTCGCACAGGAAGTCGTAGCACACATGAAGAAGGGCACTTTGACACGGGAAGCAACAAAACATCACGAGACACCTTTGGAGTTTGCGGAAGAGGTTTTATCTCACCCTGACGCTTACAGCATGAAGATGCGTCGCAAGGCCCAGTTCCTCCACAATATCCAAAAGAAGGAGAAGTAATCTCAACCATAACCTTAAAATATTCTTGGGTCATCTTCTCTCGGTGCAGATGTTTCAGTAAATTTTGAAGCATTAATTTTATGCTTTTCCACAACATTCTTTCTAAATACAGGAATATTTAGTACGAGGTCGTCGTCCTTGAACTCCGTTAAAATAATAGAACTTTCGCAGTTCTTTACTTCTTTCGTTTTAGGAAGCATACTGATGAACTTGTAGTAAGCTTTGCATACTTGTATCAAATCTTCCTTCGTGTAATTTTCCATCTGTTCAGTCCTGCTCCTGACATCTAACAACTCAACCAATCTTCTCAATTCGTCAACATACAATTGAGAAAATTGTGCATCTGTCGGTTCTTTGTAATAAAATCTTTTTTCCATTATATTTCTACTTATATTCTAATTTATAAACTCTGTGCCGATGTGAAGTTGAAGTTCAGTTTCGCTCCTGTTGTGTTTGCGGTTGAGTTGTTGCCGTTCCACATATATACTAAAATCTTGTATGAAGATCCGTTTGCAATCACATTATTGAAACTATCGTTCAAGGTCACGCTTACTACATGAACTCCGTTGTACTCTCCGCTATTGCCGACAAAAGGGGCAGACAAGGTGTAAGTGTTTAGATTGTAAGTTGTAGAACCGACGAGGAACTGCATAGCAAAGGCATACGACCCAATTGTATCAACTCCAACTGCGATGGAAGTAGAAGTTCCTAATCCTGCTACTCCGTTCCAGTTCCATGTTAATGTAGAACTTTCGTAAACTACAATAGGAGTTGTTGTTAATGCTACTACACCAAAAGTTCCAGTTAAAAATTTACAAGGTGCAACTACAAGGCTTCCTGCTACTCCGTTAATGGTTGTAGCTGTCAAAGTATCAATTTCGGCGTTTGTGATATAAGTGTTTGTAGAAGTAATATCGGTTTCTGCTCCTTCTATCGTTATAGTTCCGCTTCCTGAATTAATAACTATTGCATTTCCAGTAATAGCATTTACTCCGTTCAAAGATAAAGAGTTAGAAGTTTTTGCGTTTATCGTATCAGTTGAAATGTCGTGTAATGTAGCAGTTCCAGTAGAGTTGATTGTTCCTGTTTCAATAGAACTAATACCACTCATCGTAGTGCTGTTTCCTGCGAACACCTTGCAGCCGTTAATCTTTCCTGTTAAACTGCTACTGAAATTAATAGCTCCAACGATTTCCATATACACTCCGTAATCAACTCCGCCTACAGTTCTGCCTGAAAGGGTCAAGTTTAACGGAGGCGTTACTCCGTTATAATATGGATATATTGCTTGATAGACATACAAGTTCGCACCGCATACGACTGAATTGTCTGCTCCTAAATATATTGTGCCTGGCGTATTCACACTTGGAGGAACAACAGACGCAGTAATATTGACACCTAACGAACCATACAAATAGTTATAACCTGCAAGAGAACCTAATGATCCTCTGTATCCAGCATAACTATTAATACCTGACGCAGCCAGTTTGATTGCCGATGTAGCTGCTGGGCCAATTGAAGGAGTTGTTGCGTCAATCGTAACAAGTCCGCCTACAACTGCACTTTTAAAGCTTCCTCCGTTCGCAAGGATATGAACTTCGCCAGGAGTAGGTAATTCTCCATCAACACCAGCGTTGGCAGTTATATTCACTCTTCCACGATTTCCATTTTGGGCGGTAAGGTTCAAATCGCTGTATTGAGTGGCAATTATTCCTTGATCCGCAACTAAATTGATTTGTCCTGCTGTTGAATTGAGATTTTGACTTAATATTCCAGTTACGCCAGGAGTTAAAGTAATGTTTCCAGTTGAGGAAGTAATATTAATATCGTTTCCTGCTGTTACATTTAATCCGTGTCCTGTACCAGCACTAATATCGTTTCCTGCGGTTTTGATTGAAGATATTGCAGGGAATAAAGCCCAGTTGGAAACGCCTGTATAACCTGAACCATCAATATTCGCTACATTCAAATTAGTGATTGTTGCATTTGTGATTGTAGAGTTAGTGAAAGTTGAACTTGGAGAAGAAATAGAACTATCTGCGGTTACAGAAGCAGAATGAAGATTTAAAGCGTTTCCTAAATTGTATCCTCCTAAATTAACCGATGATATAGCAGAAAAAGTGCTCCAAGTATTCGTTCCTCCTGTTGCTCCTGCGATTGCTGAACCGTTGAAAAACAAAGTGTTATTAGACGCAGAAAGAGTTGAACCAGCATTAAATCCGTAAAACTTGCTTCCTGTAATTCCGTAAGGTGCTCCACTAATTCCAGCACCATTCATGACAACATTATTCAAGGCATCGTAGTTGGCCCATTCTTCAATATTAGGCAAGTTATTAATTGTAGCAATAGGAACTCCGTTAAGCAACAAATCCGTTGGGTCAGCAGTTAAAATTTGTCCGTCAATATCTAATAATGATACGCCTGTAATTCCTGCATTGTCTAATCCAAGTCCTCCGATGTCAGAAATTCCGTATCCGGACATGTTCGCTGGACTGGAAGCTTTAAATTTGCTCCAATTCTTTCCACTTTCACTTTTTAAGGCAAAGTAATAATCGTATATGCCATTCTCTACGGAAGTAGCGTTTAGTGATGGTAATAATGACATTCTCTTAAATTATAAGGATATTTAAAATATCTGCCTTTAAAGTATAAAACATGTCGTTATTAACCAGCGTTACTGAACGAGCACCAGGCGATTTCTTTTTTGAACAAAAACCAGTATACCCAATCACAGGTGTTCGTTATAGTAATAACTGGACTGCTGGTGTTTCATCAACAATCCAAACCACTATTCCAGCACCAGGCTTGAAGGCAGGAACTCCTGTTCAAGTATCCACACAAACATCAGGCGGTTCATCACAAGATCTTACTGATGCAACTAATTGTTGGGTCATATCTGCAAAAGCTCTTGATGATGCTATTAATGTTTGGGTCGCAGCAGGAGGAGGAGGTACAGGTGGAGCACCTGTAAATAATGCGAACTATGGTCTTTCTTGGTCTGTTAATAGCGGACAATAAATTACCGAAGTTATTAATAAATGAAATTATTAGAGATAAAACCATCAACGAACCCTGATAAAAAGTATATGGCTGTCTTTGATATGGAAAACGGACACACAAAGACAACTCATTTTGGTTCTAAACCATACCAAGATTACACGCAACATCATTCCAAGATCCGCAAGATGTTGTACCTTACAAGACACAGAGTAAACGAGAACTGGAACGATCCAACAACCGCAGGTGCATTAAGTCGCTGGCTACTTTGGAATAAGTCAACATTATCAGCGTCCATACAGGATTTTAAACGAAGATTTAATCTTTAAAAAACTTTGTGTGGAATAACATAAATGAGTTATAAAGAAGCACCTGTCGTAACTACACGCCCAGCATCAACGAGCATTTTTGGTGTTTCATCAAAGGACAGGTTCCCCAGTTATGTACAACAACGATTTCAAATTGGAGTTGAAGGGCCTAATGCCAGTCCTTACGATTTCACAATCACTAAAAGCGAAAACTTACTTTCAGGTTTTTTTACACGAATGGCAGTAACCGAATTCAGTATGGATTGGGTTATTCCTAATGTCAACAGATATACTGATGCTATTAAAATAACTTTCAAAGTATCAGGAGAAAGTGCAGTTACATCAACTTTTTTTGCTGATATTGGATTTTATACTCCTAATGCTTTCGCAACTGTTATGCAAGCTCATATTCGTGCATTAGATAGTACCCTTGCTGGATTTGATTTTATTTACGATACATTTGATCAACCTTATTTTGAATATGCTACAAACAGCACAACTCAAATTGCATTTGCTCCTTTGTCAAATGTTCCTGATACACAGAAACAATTATTTGATATGTTAGGATTTAATGTTCTCAATCAAACATTAGCAACCGCAGGTCAAGGTGTTTCTACTTTCTTTGTGTATACTGATTATTTTGATGTGGTTTCATCGCAGATGAGCTACAATCAGCCTTTAAAGGACAGCATGACACAACCAGTAGTCCGTGATACTTTATGTCGTGTTTATCTCAACCAAATTAATGGACAGATGAACGCAAACACATTACAAGTAACGAATACAAACTTTACTCCAACAGGTTGCACTCCATTCCAAATCTACCACAACTACACTCACCCAAAACAGATAAATTGGACGCCCAATCAAAACATAGGTCAAGTGAGATTTACTTTGTACGATGACGGAGGTAATCCTTTAAGTGCGGCCGCACCTCTTTATGCAGATGGAAACTGGCAAATGACCTTACTTGTAACTGAAAATTAATAACAAACGCTAATCAGCGGAACAATATTGTTCCCAAAATTAGAGTTTATCCACGATTAGGAATTGGTACATCTCGTTTAGGGTGTTTTTCTAATTTGATCATACCGAAGACGGATTTAGTTGCAGGTGCTTTAAGTCCTGTTTGAAGGTTCTTTGGCATAGTAGGAGTAGGAAACTCAATATCTTTAACATGAGAGGTCATCGGCATGGGTGGGTGTAATTCATGAGAAGTTGGTTTGACCAAACGAATTGTTGCTTCGTCTGTGAAATTACCAATTGCACCCGAATGAGGTACAAGATGAGGCAACTTAACTTCTTTTATATCAACTTTACCAACGGCGTGTGGTCTGTATTCCGTAGTTGGAGCTTTTGGCAAAAGGATCATTTATGAAGTATGGATATTTTAAATAAATTGCCAAAATTATATTTTCTTGCTTCAAGACATAAACCATGTCTACCTCTGCCCACGCCCTTGTTCATGTAGGTGAATTACATGACTTATATTATTGCGACACCAAGAACGCTATGAAGCAATCCATTCCTGTGGATTACAACACTCGTTACACACAAAACTTAACCAACTTGACATCAGGAACAAGTGTAACCACAATTTCTCCCAATGCTGGCATTCGTCATGTTGTTGCAGTTCTCGGCTACAACGCTGGAAACTCTGCTATGGCTGCTCTCAACGGAGCTTGGGGTCTTGAACGAGGTTGGGGCTACAACGCCATAGAACAAATTTCATTTCGTATAGGTAAACTTGACTGCCTATGTGTCGCTTAAATAAAGGCGATGCTCATATCCCTTGATGAATTAACATCATACCACGAAGTCCGTAAAGCTTATTCTACTATCCCCTCTTGGAAACGAGAGAAGGAGAACAGGGTTAATAACCCTTCCCAATAGTAACTAACGAATAAGATGTAACAATTGGTAATGTGGGTGGAAGCTCCTAACTCCGCTATGCAAGGACAAGGAGAACCTGAACGGCCATATAGGATAGTGCGTGATAGATTTAGCAAATCTAAATGATCGCAGAAGAGATGGTCTTGCCGTATATGAAAGTATATGGAGAGGGCAGGGCAGCTCTCAGTACTTTTTAACCGGTTCACAATTACTTGCTCGTAACTTACGACTTGTACGAACCAAAGAACAAAAGAACTCTATTTTATCTCTCGGTGGTACAGAAGTCCTCACAGCTACATCAGCCGCTCAATATGCCTACATTCCTATCTCGGTTTGGGCTGCACCAGGCGAAGATGGATTAGGACTTCCATTACCAAGTGACCTCCTTGCACAACAAATACAAATAACTATTACCTTAAAACCATCAACATCATTTTGGCTCAACAATCCATCTGTCGGTTCTCCTGTTGCACCTCCATCTTCCTTTGATGTCGGTTATGTCCAAATTGAACAACTTGAATTCAAAGATCGTGCTATGGCTCTCACAAATAGAGTTGACATGGATACACACATGTATACCTACCCATTACCCACATTTGACCAACAAGAATTCGTCTTTACAGGTCAATCAGGTGCAGGTTCAATTCCGCTCACGATGTCCGGTTTTAGATCGGGTGCAATCCGCAAATTACAAGTATTCTGTGTCCAAACATCAGGTACATCAGGAGTATTTGTTAAAAATCCTCTCTACTGGCAACGACCACAAGCAATTGAAGTTCTCTACATGGGTTTGAAATATGCAACTTACCAAAACGGATCTTCTGCAATTTGGAACTTAATGGACGGAACTTCTCCTTCTGCTGTTGATCAATCTATTGTAACTCTTAATAGTTCTACTGGTTTCAACTCTGCAAGTGGTTTAAGTGAATATGTTGAATTGCACTTTGCACAACCAACTGCAAGTGATTATGAAGCACTTGTATGTGTCCATGGCAAGGAAATTCTTAATGGCATCGCAAACTTAAACATCACTTTACCTGACGGAAGCAACACTTATGATGTTCACATAGTTTATGTATACGATGCATCCGTCGCATTTACCAAGTCGTCAGCCGAACTCGTTTTTTAGACAAAATCAGCAGTCCATTTGGACAATCCAAAAGTAGGGTTATAGATGGTTCAGTAGAATTAGTGTTTTAAACTCTAAATATGGTTCAAGTATATGAACGCAGTTTAAAGTTCGTTTAGTTTATCTATTTTTTGTTTGAAGTATTCGTGCACATCTTTTTTTGATGGGTCGCTTTCAATCAACATTGAAACATCGTCCATTTCATCGTGAGAAATCTTTTTAACTTTTTTCTCTGCTTCTTTACGAGAAGGAGGTTCTGCTTCTTCCTTCTTCGCAACAGAAATAGGACGAACACCAGGCGGTAAAGGCAACGATGATTTTTCCATCATCGCAACAGGTCTAACATTTTTAATAGCCGATGGCATTAAAGAAAACATTTTATTATTTCTAACCAAGATATAATAATGCCAGATTTTTCCAGCAAAAAGTTTAATATTAATATGCCTGAAAATGGAGGAGTAAGTATTGCCTTAATCGGTTGCAGTCGTAGTGGTAAGACGACTATGTTGAAGCATCTTTACAAGAAGCACTTTACTAAACATATTGCTGTTATGTGTTCCATGAACCCACAAGCAGAAATCTATAAGGATTTATCAAGTAAAGTGATTGTGAGTGAAAAGTATGAACCTTCTATCTTGAAAGATATGCATAAGATAAACACGAAGCTAAACAACAAATTTGATTTTTTGTTTGTAAGTGATGACTATGTGGATAAAAAAATAAAGAATGATCCTGAAATTACACGCTGTTTGACAATTTTTAGAAATTGTATGATAAGCTCAATCTTCAGCTTTCAAGGCAGAACTTTAATGTCCGCAGTCGGTCGTATGAATGTAAACTACATCTGCATTTTTAAACAGCAAACGCCGTTGGAATGGCAGAATGTAATAAAAGAGTACTTGGATATGTGGTTGCCATTAGGTATGACTATGGCCGAGAAGATTAATTTTTGTAAATTAGCTACGGAAGATCACCAATTCTTCTGTATTGACAACATCGCAAACGAATGTTTTTTGTCAAAGCTCACCCTCGCCCAAATAAGCGAATAATAATTCTGTGTTAGTAATAAAATGTCTTCATTAACGAAACTCCGTAAAGAACTTCGTGAATTAAGAAATGAACACGCAGGAAAACCAGTCGGCAAGATGACCGAAGATGAAATCAAACGAGAACTTGAACATCACCAACTTGGTTGCAAATCAAGAGTAATGAAAGAAAACAGAATGAAAGCTCTTGAAAAAGCACGAGAAAGTCGTATGGCAAAGAAGGAAGCAAAAGAAGAAGATGCAGTTGAGGTCAAAGTACCAACTATAAAGAAAGTAAAGAAAGAAAAAGAAGAACCTAAAACCGAACATGTTGCTCCAAAGAAAGAAAAAGAAGAACCTAAAACCGAACATGTTGCTCCAAAGAAGAAAGACGCTCAGCCTCCTGCAAAGAAGAAATCCGTGAAACAGGAAAAGAAGGAGGAGGAAGTAAAGGGGAAGGTTTCTGTTTATCCTCAACCAAAGATGTTGCGAGTTGAGGACTTGGAGGAAGAGGACGACGAGTAACCATATTTTTAAGTTTTAAGTACACACTTTCATCGTGGGTTTTATCTTGTCCTAAATCTACATCAAGCGATACTTCACCTCCGCAACATTTAGAAACAAAATGAAAGTGTTGAAAGCATTTATAAGCTCCGTAAATTACGATGCTTATGACTGACACTATACCTGATACTGAACCTATTGACTGAATATTTGCGTCCATTATATCTTGATATTAATTGTTTTCTTCTGCTTCTTTTCTTTTTTAACTGGTTTTGGAGGTTCTGCAACTTTATGTTTTGTCTTACCTGCAATAATACGAACTTCGTTCATCGCCTTTGTACCCTTTTTAGGAATTGCCCAAACATCTTTATGCTCAACATTTAATTTTGTATCTAATCCGTTCCAAAGTTTTAACGCATGAAGCCACCACATTTAAAATTATATCATATTTCATTTTATTTAAAATAAATTATTTCATTTCTCCTCCAATTCTTCTCTCTTCATCATTCGTATCTCCGTACTGATTAAACGCTTCTTCAAATATTTCAGTTTCGTTTTCGTAATATTTGTATTCAAATCCGTTTGCTTCTAATTCAGCTTTATCCCAAACTTTTACTTTTTTATTTTTCATAAGGATTGATGCAATCCAATCAATAACTTTTCCATCATCAGTTTCAACCCAAAAGTGAGCGTTTGAAAGATCACAATTGAAGTCATCAACTTTCCAATTAAGTTCTCCGTCAGTTTTTTGTTTGCCCTTGAACCATAGTTCTCCACAACGAACACGATGAGTTGCAGTATTCTTTAAGAAATATACATTATAGAAAGCATTATAGAAACAAAGGCGTTGTTTGATCCAATAGTCACTCATTCTTATTCTATACCTATATTAGTTTTTTAGTGTTTAAACCCTTTCTAAAAATCACACACCCCCCTCGCCGACAAGAAAAAACAACAAATTACGAGTTTATGGTAAAATTATGGAATGGTAAAACTGCAACAAGGGGACGACTTTATAGGTTCTTCTTATCATCTACTTTCTCTCTTTTTTTTACATATATATAACATTTAATTGTTTTATCTTGTTCTCTCTTGTGATTTTTAGGATATATAAATCCTATATATATTATGTCTATTCTGTGTAAATGCTTTTTAACAGGATTTCAACAGCGATCCTTATATTGTACTAATGCAGGTTCCGTTTAAATGGGTTCTAAAAACCAACTCTCGTCATTATGACCTACAAAAATGGGTTCGTGAAAAAATCAAGTCATTTACAGGTAAGAAACATATTAAAATATTAGTATGCTCGTTTTCAAACACTAAAAACCTGCTGGTTTTTAGTGTTTGAAAACGAGCATAC
>Ga0214192_1001068_pt1 | contig 15625 bp, 15 predicted proteins | sample TroBogEpilimnion_44_FD_153030 | JGI IMG/M metagenome (GOLD analysis project Ga0214192, IMG submission 153030) | Freshwater microbial communities from Trout Bog Lake, WI - 29JUL2008 epilimnion | ecosystem: Environmental > Aquatic > Freshwater > Lake > Epilimnion/Euphotic zone | place: Trout Bog... | reverse complement strand
GGCAGAAGTTCATCGGCTTTGAGGCTGACATTCCCACCCGCAAGGCACTGGATAAAATCCTCAAGGACAGTGGCGTGGAGGTGAATCACGTGATGGAGTTCGACAACATTGAAACCGTGAAACGCGCTGTTGAAATTGACGCCGGAATTTCAGTTGTACCCCAGGGAACCGTCACCCAGGAAGTCTCCAAACAAACCCTAGCCCAAATCCAGTTGGAAGATGGGAATTACTTCCGTCCCCTCGCTGCAATTTACAAAAAGAACAAAGTGCTTTCCCCGGCCGTGAAACAATTCCTGGCCATCCTTAAAGAAGCCAGTTGATCAGATCTCAGCAGCTATAAAAAGCCGCCTCCACAAAGTGAAGGCGGCTTTTTTCGTGACTCACACTCAACCGGATTCAATTGAGAAAAGGTTACTTCAAGTTTTCCGGATTCAATCCCTTGAGATCTTTGGGAAGGAACTTGCCGTCTTTCCGGATCAATTCCCCGTCAAACCAAACTTCTCCCCCACCCCACTCGGGACGCTGAATCAGAACCATGTCCCAATGAACGGCAGATTTGTTCCCGTTTCCATATCCTTCATAGGCCTGACCCGGGGTGAAATGCAGGGAGCCCGCGATTTTTTCGTCGAACAAAATATCGCACATGGGGTTCAGGATGTATGGGTTGAAACCCAGGGCAAATTCTCCGATGTAACGCGCTCCCGGATCGGTGTCCAGAATCTCGTTCAATCGTTTGTTATTGTTTGCGGTTGCGCCGATGATCTTGCCATCCTTGAATTCCAGGCGGACATTTTCGAACTTGGTGCCGGAGTAAATGGTCGGGGTGTTATAGGAAATCACGCCGTTGACTGATTTCAGAACCGGACAGGAAAACACTTCCCCATCGGGAATGTTCCGCGAACCTTCGCATTTCTTGGCGCCGATGCCCTTGATGCTGAAGGTGAGATCTGTTCCAGGCCCCTTGATATGCACTTTGTCCGCCTTAATCATCCGAGTTTCCAGCGGAATCATGGCCTTGGCCATCTTGCGGTAATCCATGGTGCAGACATCGAAATAAAGATTTTCAAAAGCCTCCGTGCTCATACTGGCACTCTGGGCCATGCTCGGGGAAGGCCAGCGCAAGACCACCCATTTGGTCTTGTTCACGCGCTGATCCTGAACCGGACGCAGCGTCTTGCTATACATGGACATCAACTTGGGATCCACATCCGAGGTTTCGCTGATGTTTGCACTGCCCCGCGCGGCGATGTAGGCATTCACCTTTTTCATGCGCGCCATCTCCACGTCCCGAACCAGTGAGGCGTGTTGTTCATCGGTATCCTTTATGATCTCGCGGGATATGCGGGTGTGACGCGTTTCGATCAGCGGCAGGCCGCCCACTGCTCGAACCGCCCGCATGAGGGCGATGGCAAATTCATCGGGGACATCAATCATGTCCAACAACACAACCTCCCCTTTCTGCACCTCGGTGGAATATTCAACCAGCAATTTGGCCAATTTAGCGTAACGTGGATCCATCATATTTTTGAATAAAGTTTCGAATCGTAAAACCAACTGGGAATTATCTTATAAGCCTCATCCCATCCTCCCGCAACATCCATTTGGCTCAGGTTGCGGATTTCTTGATTTCCTTGCGCCTCCATTGACGCTCGTGTTTCCGGGTCTCGGAGCGTAACAAATCCTCCGCACTCCATCCCTTGGATTGGGCGGTTCGGACCAATTCAAACAATTGTTCCGCCAGTTTTGCCTTGGTGCTTTTCGATTCATTCACAGGATCTGCCAGCCCGGCTTTTCTGGCTTTCTTGATTAACTTTTCCGCACGCAGAAGCGATGGCAGGTGCCGGGGTATTCCATCCAGCGCGGAGGGTCGCTCGTGCTTGGTGCCAGCTTTCTCCGCCTTCTTGATCTTTTCCCACTGAGCCCAGACGGCATCCACGGTTTTCGCATCGGCACTGCCAAAAACATGGGGATGACGACGAATCAATTTTTCCGTGATTCGACGGGTCACTTCCTCGAAATCAAAAGCCCCTCGCTCACTTGCCAACTGGGCATGAAAAACCACCTGGAGCAACACATCTCCCAGTTCCTCGGCCATCTCGTGGTCATCCGCGGCGTCAATGGCATCCATGAGTTCATAAACCTCCTCAACCGCGTGCCAGCGAAGGGTTTTATGATCCTGTTCACGATCCCACGGGCATCCCGTCGGGGAACGCAACCGCGCCATCACTTGAATCAACTCCCCGATGGCCCCACCCTTGGATTTTTGAACTCGTTTGGTTTTCACAATATAACCAGGTTATCCCGATGCACCGCCTCGGCGCGGATGTTTTCCACTCGTTTGAATTGCTCCGCATCCATGCCGGAGATTCCGCGCGCGAACTCATACCCTTTGGAGTCGCAAATCCGCAAAATATCCCCCGCCATGAATTCCCCTTCAAAACGCTTCACCCCGGGCGGCAATAGACTGCGCCCCTGCTCCACCAGGGCCGCCCGCGCCCCGTCGTCCACATGCAATGTGCCTTTGGGATGATGAAAAAAGGCAATCCACCGTTTGCGTGCGGGCAATCGTGAGGATTGCGGAACAAAAAGCGTTCCTTCCGGCAATCCCTGCATGATGTTGTGCATTACATTCCTCCGATGCCCCGGGGCTATCACCAGCGGAATGCCCGAGCGAACCACGATTTTCGCGGCTTGAATCTTCGAGGTCATGCCGCCCACAGCCGTTTCGCTTTGAGTTCCACTCACCATGCTTTCTATGAAGGAATCAATGGTCTCGATGATGTCGATTTTACGCGCATTGGACTTCCCGTAATTTTCAATGACGCCCTCCACAGTGGTCAGAATCATCAGAAGATCTGAGGGCAGAAGCGCGGACACCAAGGCCGAAAGTTTGTCATTATCCCCGAATTTCAATTCGGTGGAGGACACAGCGTCATTCTCGTTGATGACAGGAATGACCCCGTGCTTCAAAAGCGTGACCAGCGTGTTGCGCGCATTCAGGTGGCGTTGATGATCCTGCAAATCCTCATGAGTCAGGAGCACCTGGGCAACATGAAGTTTGTGCCGGGAAAAGAGTTGCTCATAAGTCGCCATCAATCGGGACTGCCCCACCGCCGCGCAGGCTTGAAGTTCCTCCAATGCCCGGGGTCGCTTCTTATAACCCAAAACCCCCATGCCCGCTCCCACGGCCCCGGAAGTCACAAGCACCACCTCGTACCCGGCACTTCTAAGCTCGCTGACTTGGTCGGCAAGTTGTTGCATCTGCTCCAAATCAGGCTGTTTCCGGCTGTCCGTCAGGACCCCGGTGCCCAATTTGACCACGATTCGATTTACTTTCTTAAGGAACTGGCTGCGCACGCGGTGTTGTTAACAAAACCCCGTCAGGCTGTCGAGACTGCAACTTTTCCAACACCCGAAACCATCTCTGTCATGGAAGTCCTGATTGGCTGCGATTGGAAAAACCAATCCTTTTGACTTGCACCCATCTTCTTGCCACTATTTCCGCATGCGCGACCAAATACAAAAGAGCCTCGTTTCTCGGACAGCTTCCGACCATTTTCAAATCTGCGCGTTCCTCGCAGCCTGCCTGATCCTTCCCCATTTCAATGCGCTGGCAGATTGGCCGGGTTTCAGGGGACCTTGGAATAACGGCTATGCCTCACCCAAGGGAGACACCCACGTCGTCGGCTTCCCGCTGCATTGGAGCGAAACCGATAACGTCAAATGGAAGACTTCCATTCCCTTCCGTGGATGGTCCACTCCGGTGGTCATGGATGACCAGGTCTGGCTGACGACTGCAACCGAGGATGGTCATGATTTCTATGCCATTTGTGTCGACGCCAACACGGGCAAAATTCTTTTCAACGAAAAGTTGTTTCATTCCGAGAATCCCGAACCGCTGGGCAACAGCGTCAATGCATATGCCACGCCTTCACCGGTAATCGAAAAAGGACGCGTGTATGTCCACTTCGGCAGTTACGGAACCGCCTGTCTCGATACTGCGACAGCAAAGGTGATCTGGAAACGCGAAGACCTGCAATGCCGCCATTTCCGCGGGCCCTCATCCTCCCCGATTATTTATGAAAACCTCCTCATCCTGACTTTCGATGGAATTGATTTCCAATACACCGCCGGACTCGACAAGGAAACCGGAAAGACCGTATGGAAAACCGACCGCACCGCCGATTGGAATGACAAGGGTCAAGGCGTTTACCCGGGGGATACACGCAAAGCCCACGCCACTCCGCGAGTGGTGATGGTTAACGGAAACCCTCAACTGCTCAGTCCGGGTGCCAAGGCCGCTTATTCCTACGATCCCCGCACCGGCAAGGAACTTTGGAAAGTCGATCATCACGATTTTTCCGTTGCTCCGGTTCCCCTTTATAATAACGGCATCGCTTTCATGGTCACTGGCCGTATCAAAACCGAGCTCTGGGCGATCAAGGTGGATGGTACCGGAAACGTTACCGACACCAAAATCACCTGGAAACAAAACGCCCATATTGGCAAGAGCGCATCCCCGGTTTTGGTGGATGGAAAAATTTACACCGTCTCGGACGAAAGTTTTCTCAGCTGCCTGGATGAAACCAATGGCCAGGTCGTCTGGACCGAACGCATCGGCGGCGGTTATCAGGCCTCCCCCATCTACGCGGATGGACATCTTTATCTTTGCAATCTTCAAGGTCTCACCACCGTCGTGAAACCAGGGGCTTCCTACGAAGCACTCGCCACCAATCAGCTCGCTGATGGATTCATGGCGTCGCCGGCCGCTTCCGGAAAAGCTCTGTTCCTCCGCACCAAGACCGCTCTTTACCGCATCGAGGACATTGGCTTGGCGAGCAAGTAAGTTCGCAAGCAATTCGAGGGCTTATTTCAGGCTCAATAAATCCCTGGCCTTGGAGAAATCCAAAGGCCATGGAGCTTCCATGGTGATGGGTTTCTTTTTGCCGGGATGCAGGAAGGTGATCTTGAAGGCGTGCAGCATCTGACGCGGCGGAGAATATTGGGTTAATTCCTTCAACCTCTTATTCTGGCGTTCGCCGTATACATCATCCCCCAACACCGGGTAACCGAGATGCTGGAAATGTACACGTATCTGATGTGTGCGACCGGTATGAAGGTTGGCTTCCACCAGGGTGGTTTGATTCATTCGCTCCAAAACCTTGTAGCCCGTCCATGCATCCCGCCCCTTTCCATCGGTGGCCGCCATGCGTTTGCGATGGGATGGATGCCGCGCGATCGATGCCCGGATATCACCTTCCATTTTTGTCACTTCCCCGCAGACGATGGCATGATAAATCTTCTCCATTGAACGACCGGCAAACTGTTCCGCCAGGAAAAGATGCGCTTCATCCGTCTTCGCCACCACCAGGCAACCACTGGTATCCTTATCCAACCGGTGAACAATCCCCGGCCTGGCCACGCCGCCAATGCCACTGAGCTGACCCCGGCAATGATGCAAGAGCGCGTTCACGAGGGTATGTTCATCGTGGCCTGCCGAGGGATGAACCACAATTCCGGGAGGCTTGTTTAAGACCAGCAAATCTTTGTCTTCGAACAAAATCTCAAGAGGAATATCTTCGGGTTTGTTCTCAGCAGCACGCGCCTCAGGCCAGTGCACGACCACCGTTTCGCCCGCCCGGGGATGATGGGTAGCCTTCACGACCTTGCCTTCCACCGTGATGTGCCCTTCTTCAATGAGCCTCTGGAAAGTGCCTCGTGAGACCACGGGAAATATTTCCCGCAGGAAGGCGTCGAATCGCTGGGTCGGCTTGGAATGCTCGACAACAAATGTTTCAGTGCGTGAGGTCATGAATTAAAGCTTCAGGGTGACGTGCCCCTTTTTGCAACCCTGCTGCAGAACAAATGATCCGGCAAAAGGCGTTTAAAAAGGATTATTGCGTTTGGCCTTGGGTAACCCCGCCCTCATTATCTTGCGCCCCCTGCCGAAGGGAGATCAGAAAAATCAAGGCCACCCCTATAGAAATGCCGCTATCCGCAATGTTGAACGCCGGAAAATAAGCCTCAGGACCCCCACGTCGCTGGATATAAAAATAAAGAAAATCAGTCACATGATCCACAAAAATGCGGTCCATCAGGTTACCCAGAATACCGCCAAAGATGAGTCCCAAGGCAAACTGGCCCGACAGGGTATGAGCCTCGAAATGATGGCGGCTGAAGTAAAGCCCCAGCAGCGCCGCAACCGCAACCACAGCCAGCAGAGCATTGCTGTCCTTGAACATGCTCCACGCCGCACCCGTGTTATGCCAGTGCACCAGCTTGAAAAAACCACGAATCACCAGGCGCTCTTCCTCAGGGTTGATGGTGTGACGAATCAAATATTTGGTGATTTGATCCATCGCCAGCACGGAAGAGGCGACGGCAGCGATGCGCTGAGTGTGCTTTGTAAATATTCCAGATGACACGATGTTAATTAATCAATGGCTCCGCTTGGCGCGCAACTCAAAACAACTCTTGGCCCCCATGAACAAACGATAAAGAACATACCCATGGAAAGCCAAAGACAGCCAATCCTTCGCAAGCACAAAGACCATGGCATCCAGTGCGTAAAGCAACATTCCCACCACGAAAGCCCATGACTTCCCCTTTCCACCGAAATATCCAAAAATGGCATAAATACCGGTGGTGCCCAGAAGCAGCAAGTTACCCGGGGCGAGAAGCGGTAATCCTGGCCCGAAGGCCAATAGCAAATTGGCATTCGTGGCAATGAGAACATAATTCACGATCGCAAGCCCCACAATCCAGTAAAACCAGCTCGCTCCAACCCGGATGCGACTGATCATGACGGAATCCTCCATACTGAGAGCCCTCGGACCCGCCTGCGGCAAGGGTGTGGGAGCGGCTCCGGACAGCGGAGGAACACCCAGTCCCAACTCGGGAAATTGGGACGCCGGAAGCCAGGTGGAGGAGTCACTCCTCATCACTTGCGTGGCGGAGCTCAACCTTCCCTCAGCAATCCATTGCTTTAAAGTGGCTAAATCTATGGGACCGTATTTTTCGCCGTCCTGACCGATGATTGTGTAATTTGTTTCCATTTCCCTGATAACTGAAAGGCTCAACAATGCACTCTATCCGACCATAATTCGGCCCTTTCAAGCAACACCTAAATATAAGGCTTTGGGTTTCAAGGCTTATGCTATAGTGTTTAAGGATCAGTAAACGGGTCCCCTGGCTGACAGGGGTTAAAAGCCGGAGAACAAAATTAACGCAATTGCCTATTGACTTGCGCTTTTCATTTGCTACACTCCTACCTCTTTTTACTAAGATTTTAGATGAAAACGCATTTGCCAAAAGTTAACGTGGATGAACGCAAGTGGCATGTTATTGATGCCAACGGTGCCGTGTTGGGTCGGCTCGCCGTACAGATTGCGGATGTCCTTCGCGGGAAAAACAAACCCGTATACACCCCCCACATGGATGCCGGCGACTTTGTCGTCGTCATCAACGCCGAAAAGGTTGTTGTGACCGGCAAGAAGGAAGATCAGAAGGAGTATATGTCCTACTCCGGCTGGAAAGGCGGAGAACGCTACAAGACTGTCAGTCAGGTGCGCGCTCGTCATCCGGAAGAACTGATCACCCACGCTGTCAAGGGCATGATCCCCAAGAACCGTCTCGGACGCGTTCTATTGACCAAGCTGAAAGTTTACAAGGGCGACAAGCACCCCCATTCGGCGCAACAGCCCGCCGCATTGGTCCCCATTCACTGAACTGATTATTAATTGATTTATGGCACAACTTTCTGAATTCCTGGGAACCGGACGTCGCAAAACCTCCGTCGCCCGCGTCCGCGTGGCTTCCGGCAACGGCAAGATCACTGTCAATGGCCGCGCCTTTGAAACTTACTTCCCCACCGAGACGCTCCGAATGCTAGTCAGCCAGCCGCTCGTCGCCACGTCGATGGTCGGCAAGTTCGACATCCGCGTGAACGTCACCGGCGGCGGCCCCACCGGTCAGGCCGGAGCGGTTCGTCACGGTATCTCCCGCGCCTTGCTTGAAGCAGACATCAATCTGCGCCCTCTCTTGAAGGCCGAAGGCCTCCTGACCCGGGATTCCCGTGCAAAGGAACGCAAAAAATACGGTCAGCCTGGTGCGCGCAAACGCTTCCAGTACAGCAAACGTTGATCCTGTTGGATTTTTCAAACCCCGCAGCATCACGCTTGCGGGGTTTTTTCATTTTAACGAGGTCATTCAAAAGGATTTATTTTTGACGCCGGAGTTTAACAAACGGGGTATTGCAATCAGGGCTAAGATCGTGATATTTGCAGCAAGAGTTCCATGAGCACGGATAAAAAAGTCAAGGTCGGCATCGTCGGCGCCTCCGGATATTCCGGCGAAGAATTGGTGCGCCTGCTCATTTCCCATCCCCATGTTGAACTGACAGCCCTCACTTCCCGACAAAATGCGGGACAAACCCTGGCCCAGGTATTCCCCCAATTTTCCCATCTGCCCGACGCCAAGGGATTGCGGTTCACCGAACCCAACGCGGAAGTTTTGGCAAAACAGGCCAGCATCGTTTTCCTCGCGCTTCCACATGGTGTGGCGGCTGAATTTGCGGTTCCCCTGGTCAAGGCAGGATGTCAGGTGATTGATCTGAGCGCCGATTTCCGGCTTCGCAGTGCCGCCGTTTATAAGGAATTTTACGCCCACGATCATCCCGCGCCTGAGATGCTGGCTTCTGCGGTCTACGGATTGCCCGAGGTTTATCGCGAACAGATCAAGAAAGCCATGCTGATCGCCTCGCCCGGATGTTATCCCACCAGCATTCTCCTACCCACCCTGCCCTTGATCAAGGCGGGTTTAATCCAACCCACGGGGATCATTGCTGATTCGCTCAGCGGCGTGAGCGGTGCCGGGCGCAAAGCTGAATTGGATTATTTATTCGTGGAATGCAATGAAAGTGTCAGGCCCTACGGCGTTCCCAAACACCGGCATCTCTCCGAAATCGAACAGGAACTTTCCATCGCCGCGGGTTCACCCGTGACCATCCAGTTCACCCCGCATCTGGTCCCGGTCAATCGCGGCATCCTCAGCACACTTTATCTTACTCCTTCGAAACCTGTTTCAACCAAGGAAGAGGCCGCCGAGTTGAACCAGAAAATAACCGATTGTTATCTCGCTTCCTACGGTGAGGAACCTTTCGTCCGATTGCTCGCCGACGGCAAGTCCCTGCCGGACACCAAGCACGTGGTGGGCACCAATGTCATCGAATTCGCCTGGAGACTGGATATTCGCACCGGCAGACTCATCGTCATGAGTGCCGAGGATAACATCGTCAAAGGCGCAAGCGGCCAGGCAGTCCAGAGCATGAACATTCTATGCGGATTCCCCGAAACCGCCGGACTCTTCTAAAACACTTTTGATGGCGATTTCTTTTATTTAATTTAAATGAGCATCCTTAAATCCATCCCCGGCTCGATCACCGCTCCCCAAGGCTTCCTGACTGCCGGCGTTTTCTGTGATATCAAACGACTCGGCACCGGCAAGGGCTCGAACAAAGGCAAGAAACGCGATCTCGCCATCATTCTTTCCGAAGTACCCGCAACCGTGGCCGGACTTTTCACCACCTGCCAGGTTTGCGCAGCCCCGGTGAAGGTCAGTGCCGCCCGTGCAACGCGTGATTTTGCGCAAGCCATCGTCGTGAATTCCGGTAATGCAAATGCCTGCACCGGCAAACAAGGGATGAAGGATGCCGTCGCCATGACGGAGTGGACTGCCAAAGCCCTTCAACTGAATCCTGAAGATGTACTAGTGGCATCCACAGGTCGCATTGGTGTCACACTGCCGATGGCGAATGTGAAAAAGGGAATCGACTCCGCAGCCGCTATTTTAAGTGATGACGCCGCCAGCGCGTCCCACGCGGCTGAGGCCATCATGACCAGCGACACCCGTGCCAAGCAAGTCGCGGTTGAAATCACGCTCGGCGGAAAAAAGGTTCGCATTGGTGGCATTTGCAAAGGCGCCGGTATGATCCACCCCGGAATGTCTCCTTCCGGCGCTCGTCCCGCATCGCCTCCAGGACAACTGCACGCCACCATGCTTTGCTTTATCACCACGGATGCGGCAGTGGAATCCGGCACCTTGAAAGATTGTCTTCGCGAGGCTGTTGCCAATAGTTTCAATCGAATCACTGTCGATGGCGACATGAGCACCAATGACACCGTGATCGTCCTCGCCAATGGCATGGCTGGAAACAAAACTGTTTCCTCGAAATCCTCCAAGGACTTGAAAATCTTTCAAGCAGCCTTGAATCATGTCGCTCTGGAACTCGCCAAAATGATCGTTCGCGATGGTGAAGGTGTGACCCGCTTCGTCACGCTCCACGTCAATGGAGCTTTGTCCTTCCTCGACGCCGATGCCGCAGCTCGTGCCGTGGGAAATAGTCCCTTGGTCAAAACCAGCTGGTTTGGCGGCGACCCCAACTGGGGACGCATCCTTGCCACGCTCGGATATTCCGCAGCCAAAGTCGTCGAGGAAAAGATCGACATCGCCTACAGTGCCCCGGGAAGCAAAAAGTTACTCTTCTCGTTGAAAAACGGACAACCCACCAAAACGTCTTTTGCATCGCTTTGCAAAGTGGTTGGAGCGAAGGAATTTGATCTGCACATCCACCTAAACCTCGGCAAACATTCCGCCAAGCTTTACGCCTGCGATCTGACGGAGGAATATGTGGACTTTAACAAAGGTGACGTAAGCAATCCTGCTGCGATGGGTGGCTAGAACCTTCTCCGAAACAAACGAATTCTTTCCGATGCAAGAATTGATCCATAAAGCTTCTGTTTTTATCGAAGCACTGCCTTACATCCAGAAGTTTCGCGACCAGATATTCGTGGTGAAATATGGGGGCAGTTTCATGGATTCGCCGGATCCGCAAGTCCGCGAAGCCGTGGCGAGGGATGTGGTTTTTCTGGAAGCCGTGGGTATCAACGCCGTCGTGGTTCACGGAGGAGGCAAGGCGATCACGCGGGCCATGGATGCTGCCGGGCTAAAGGCCAGTTTCATCCAGGGCATGCGTGTCACCGACTCGGAAGCCGTCCAGGTGGTGGATCAGGTTCTTTCCCGTGAGATCAATCCGGAGATTGTCGCCACCCTGGGTTCACTCAAAGGCAAAGCCAGGGGGTTTGCAGGAACAGATATCTTCACCTGCCGCAAACTTTGGCTAACTGGTCCCGATGGCGAAAAACTGGACATCGGTTTTGTGGGTGAGGTGGTGTCGGTTAACACTGCCCCTCTCATACAATGCATCCGTGACGGCTTCATCCCCGTCATTAGTCCCACCGCAAAAGACGAAGCAGGCCAGGTCTACAACTGCAATGCCGATGTTGCCGCAGCCCAGGCCGCCATTGCCTTGAAAGCCGCGCGACTGGTTTTCATGAGCGATGTGCCGGGATTGATGCGCGACCCCAAGGACCCATCCACTTTGATCCCGCAATTACGCGTCGGCGATGTGCCCGGGCTGAAGAGCACCGGGGTGGTGGACAAGGGAATGATCCCCAAGGTGGATAGTGCCGTGGCAGCCATTCATGCGGGCGTGGATAAGGTGAGCATGGTGGATGGCCGGATGCCGCATTCCTTGATTCTTGAAATCTTCACCGACAAAGGCGTGGGCACGGAGGTTGTCGTTTAGTGGAAGTGTCTAGAATTTGAACCACCTTTTCGCATCAATAAAAACTTTACACTTAAAACAGATTTACCATTACTAATCCCTTTTGCGGGTTGCCATTTGAAAGATGAAAGAAATCGTTCCAGCGCCGCCGGCCATCATTGAAAATCAGGCCGCCGATATTCAATCGCTCTTTGCGAAGCACGTGGTGCCTTCGTACGGACGATTCGATCTCGTGCTGAGCCATGGCACCGGCAGCCATCTGTGGGATGTCGCTGGCAGAAAATATCTGGACCTCGGGGGAGGCATTGCCGTTTGCACCCTGGGACACGCCCCCGCGGCCATCACTGAGGCGCTGGTGGAGCAATCCACACGGCTCATCCATACCTCCAATTTTTATTACCATGCGCCCCAAGGTTTGCTGGCCCGAAAATTGTGCAACTTGATTGGCCCCGGCAAATGTTTCTTCGCCAATAGTGGAGGCGAGGCCAATGAAGGCCTGTTCAAACTGGCACGCAAATTCGGCCACGATGAAGGTCGATTCGAAATCCTCACCGCCCTCAACTCATTTCACGGCAGAACGCTGGGTGCCATTTCCGCAACCGGACAGGACAAAGTCAAAAAAGGCTTTGAACCCATGGTTCAAGGCTTCCGTCATGTCCCCTACAACGATCTGGCTGCCATGCGCGAAGCGATCTCGCCCGCCACGGCAGCCATATTGATCGAAGGCATTCAGGGCGAAGGTGGCGTCACCCCCGCGACGCCCGAATACCTGCTCGGTCTTCGCAAACTCTGCGATGAAAATAAATTGCTGCTCCTGATGGACAGCGTTCAATGCGGTCATTTTCGCTCAGGCCGGTTCCAAAGCTATCAGCGTATTCTTGAAAATGTCCCGGGCGGGGAACAGTTTATGCCCGACGCCATTTCCATGGCCAAATCCCTTGGAGGCGGCTTCCCGATCGGCGCATTTTGGGTACGCGCACCCTACGCTGATTTGCTCAGTGCCGGAACTCATGGCACCACCTATGGAGGGTCACCCCTGGGTTGCGCCGTGGCATTGAAAATCCTGGATGTCATTGAAAAGGAAAATCTTGCCGACAATGCCCGAAACACCGGCGGAAGATTGCACGATGGTTTGGTCGCCATCTCTTCAAAATTCCCGGGAATCATCAAAAACGTTCGCGGCCTGGGTTTCATGGTAGGCATGGAATTGGCCGAGAATATTCCGGCCCTTTCCGGCGACGGAAAAACCGCAGCAACTCGCTTCGCCCTCTTGTGCCAGCAAAGCGGTTTGCTGGTCATTCCAGCGGGCACCCATGTTATCCGGCTTCTGCCCGCACTGAATTTGCGCCCCGACGAGGCGGACGAAGGCCTCGCCATTCTCTCAAGGATCATCGAAAAAATCTCCTCATGAAAAACCTGCTCGGAATTGAATTCCTTCCGTTGGTCGATATTCAGGCCATATTGAGCTCCACGCCCCCGTTCAAAAAACTGCGCGGTCTGAAGCAGGCACAACCGCAAACGCAAATCCTTGCAGGCCAGACCTGGGCGATGATTTTCTCCAAATCCTCCACCCGCACACGCGTCTCCTTCGAGGTCGCCATCCGGGAGCTCGGCGGTCAGGTCATGTTCCTCAATGCCAATGATATCCAACTGGGTCGCGGCGAACCCATCAAGGACACCGCACGGGTTTTGGGACGCATGATCCATGGAGCTGTTATCAGGACCTTTGCACAGAACGACGTCGAGGAGTTCGCGCAATTCTCCGGCCTGCCGACCATCAATGCACTCACTGACGAGGAACATCCCTGCCAGATTTTGACGGACATCTTCACATTTGAAGAAAAACGCGGCCCCATTGCGGGTAGGGTCGTAACCCTGATCGGCGATGGAGCCAGCAACGTGACCTATTCATGGATGTTTGCAGCTGCCCAACTGGGATTCGAACTCCGTATCGCCGCCCCCCACGGCTTCCAACCCGCCCCCTCCCTCCTCGCACGCGCCAAGGGCAACATCCATGTCATGGACGATGTCAAAGCCGCCGCCAAGGGAGCGGATTTACTTTACACCGATGTCTGGGTTTCCATGGGCAAGGAAGCGGAATCGCAGCATCGAATCAGTGCGATGACAGGCTATCAAATCAATCAATCCCTGCTCAACCTGGCCAAACCCGACGCCCTCGTCATGCACTGCCTGCCGGCTTACAAAGGCAAGGAAATCGATGAAGCCACGTTCGAAGCCCATGCCGACACCATTTTCGACCAGGCGGAGAACCGCCTTCACGTGCAAAAGTCCATCTTGAATTGGGCCGTGGCGTGACTGTTCCTCCAAAATTTGTCATGGTCAACTGATCCATGACGTCGTATACATTACAGAAGACCTTGCGGCAGGTATTGGTTTCAATCGAACAAGTAGATGTCACGAAACGTTGCCAGCCCATAAAAAGTCAAAATAAAATCAGAAATGTCGAAAGCTGCTAAAACCGTGGATGCCACCAAGATTGAGAATCTTCCTTTCGAGGAATCTCTCAAGCGCTTGGAATCCGTGGTTGAATCCATGGAATCCAGCGATCTTCCATTGGAAACTCTACTTCGGCTGTACGAAGAGGGCACCCAGCTTTCCAAAGTATGCCAGGCCAGACTGGCGGATGCTGAATTGAAAATCCAAAAACTGGAGAAAAGTGCTTCCGGCGAGTTGACTCTCAAAACGCTCTCACCGGAGCTCGCAGAAGATTAAACAAACCGTATGAGCCGATACCTGGACATGGTCACCGACCCCGCACACGTCAAAAAACTCACCCTTCCCCAACTCACCCAACTGGCCGAGGAAATCCGCCAGGAGTTGATCACCAAGCTTTCCAAAAACGGCGGCCATCTCGGCCCCAATCTGGGAGTCGTGGAGCTGACCATCGCCCTTCATATGGTGTTCACCACCCCCAAGGACAAATTTGTCTGGGACGTGAGCCATCAGAGCTATGTCCACAAGATTTTGACCGGACGCAAAGATCGTTTTCACACCATCCGCACCACCAACGGTCTGAACGGTTTCTCACTCCGCACCGAAAGTGAACATGACTGCTACGGTGCAGGTCACGCGGGAACCGCTCTTTCCGCCGCATTGGGAATGGCCGCCGCACGCGACCAGCGCAAGACGGACGAGCAGGTCGTGGCCATCTTTGGTGACGCCGCCCTGACCAACGGCATTTCGTTCGAGGCGCTCAACAACATCGCCCACACCACCAAGAATTTTATCGGTGTGCTCAACGACAACGAATGGAGCATCGCCAAAAACGTCGGTGCCATCGCGAGCTATCTCAACAAACTCATCACCAACCCCAAATACAACCGCCTCCAAAAAGATTTCGAGCGTTGGATGAAAAAGATGCCGGTTGGCGACATCGCCCTGAAACTGGGTCACAAGGCCGAGGAAGCTTTTAAGGGCGCCGTCAATGAGGTCACCCTCCAGCCCAATGCAACCACCATTGATTCCGATGGTCGCGGCGGATTCGGAAGCAGCCTGATTTTCGAAGAAATGGGTTTGCGTTATCTGGGACCGATTGATGGTCATAACCTTCCCTTGCTGATCAGCACTTTGGAGTTTGCCAAGACTTGTGAAACTCCCGTCGTGATCCACGTCCTGACCAAAAAAGGCAAAGGCTACGACGTCGCCATCCAGCAGCCCGAAAAATTCCATGGAACCGGCCCCTATGACGTCGGCACCGGCGCATCCCCAGCCGCCAAGGCCGGAGCCGCCCCTGCCTGGCAGGATGTGTTCGGCAATACCATGGTAAAACTTTGCCAGAAGGATAACTCGATCGTTGGCATCACCGCCGCGATGCCCAGCGGAACCGGCTTGAAGATCCTCGAGAAGGCCATGCCTCAACGTTATTATGACGTGGGTATCGCGGAAGAACACGCTGTTCTTTTCGCGGCTGGAATGGCCACCATGGGCTTCCATCCAGTGGTTGCCATTTATTCCACCTTCCTCCAACGTTCCTACGATTGC
>Ga0214192_1001067_pt1 | contig 15638 bp, 25 predicted proteins | sample TroBogEpilimnion_44_FD_153030 | JGI IMG/M metagenome (GOLD analysis project Ga0214192, IMG submission 153030) | Freshwater microbial communities from Trout Bog Lake, WI - 29JUL2008 epilimnion | ecosystem: Environmental > Aquatic > Freshwater > Lake > Epilimnion/Euphotic zone | place: Trout Bog... | reverse complement strand
CATCTCTTGTTCTAATTTAACAGGGTCTAAGAATGGTATAGGATTGTCAAAATTAAATTCTGGCATCCTTTCTCTTAATATTTTATCTGGAAATTTTACAATGTTTGACATAATTTTATTTAATTGAAGATTTCTTTTAGTTTTTGTTTTTGTTCTTCTGTAAGATTAGTTGGAATTTTTATATCGATGTTCATCAACATACGACCAACAAATCGATTATCGTTCATATTTGGCATACCATAATTAGACGCGGCTAATGTTTGTCCGTGTTGTGTTCCGGAATGTATTGTAACTTCTAACAGTTTATTGTCGATAGTTTCTACATTAACTATTTTACCTAGTATAGCATCTATAGCACTAATTTCCAACCGTGTAATTAAATCATCTCCTTGACGGATAAATCTAGAATGTTGTTGAATGGAAACCGTTAGGTGAATATCGCCCCTAGGTAATTGAGAAAATGTGTCATCACCCATGCCTGATAATCGTAACGTTGTTCCTTCTTGGATGCCTCTTGGAATTTTAACTTCAATGGTTTGATTTCTTCCGCTAGGCAATGTTAAGTTAGCAATTAAATCTTTGCCATGGAACGCTTCTTCTAAACTTATTGATGTTTGTATATTAAGTGTTTTATTTCTTTGAGGAGTCTGTTGATGAAAACTAAACCCAAACGGATTGTTTCGACCGCCGAACATTTGCCCGATAATATCTTCAAACCCTGGGGGAACACCGCCATGGAAATTAAAATTACCCATTTGTGGTTGGGGATTGTCGTATTGTGATCTTTTATTTGGATCACTTAATGTATCATAAGCAGTTTGAAGTTCTTGAAACTTTTTAGTATCTCCACCTTTATCGGGATGATGCTGGCTTGCAAGCTTTCTGTAAGCTCGTTTAATGTCATCTTGCGAGGCGTTACGATCTACGCCCAAAGTTTGATAATGATCTGCCATAATAGAAAAAGGTATAGTAAATTATACTATACCTTTAAAAGAATGTCAAGTACTAATTATTTCTTAACTGGAACTGCGTCATCGCCTTCTAGTTTTTTATGTACTTTAATTTTTTTACATTCTTGTACTGCCTTGCCGTCTTTGCCCATAACTGGTTTACCTGCTTTGTCTACTTTATCGTGACATACTTCTTTTAACTCTGCTTCAGCAAATGCCATTCCGACAAATGTTGTTGCTAATAATGCGATTAATAATTTTTTCATTTTGTATCCTTATATTGCTGGAAATGCTGGTTGGGCTGGAGCTGGTTTGCCTCCAAACCCTGCTGTGACTGCCGGAGTTGCTGAAGATGCGCCTCCAAAGCCGCCTGTAGATGGTGCTGGTGAACCAAAGCCGCTGGCTGGTGCCCCAAAGCCTCCGTTTGACGAAGGTGAGCCAAATGCTGAAGCCCCGCCTGTTGATGAACCGAATCCGCCACTTGATGCTCCTCCAAATCCTCCACCAGCTGGTGCGCCGAATCCGCCAGAACTACCGCCGAATCCACCGCCCATGCTGTTATTCATACCGCCCATACCACCTGCTGGTACACCACTCATGTTAGTAGTGTTTACAGAAATAGATTCTGTTGCTGTAGGATTTGCAGCTGTGCCTGCTAGTTTTTCTTGTGTACGACCGAATGCGCTAATACCTAACACAGCACCCATTGCGATGTGGAATAGTCCAGCACCTTGTAGTGTTAACGGATTCCATTGTGTAATAGGTACATGATTATAACCTTGCCATAATGCCCATAAAACTGGAAACACAGCCATATCTAATAAACAAATAAGCATGTACATCCAGCCCATCATTGGGCGCCATAATTGTTGTAACCAACTGTTATCTTTTTTATCTGCCATTATTCACTCCGTTTGTTTAAAAGAAAAGCCAAATGCCCTGTGCGGATAGTAACAATCCTAATCCTGCGACAAAGAAACTGCCCCAGAACATTTCTGTACTAACTGCTAAAATACTTGCTGAAAGAACAACAATACTTAATTGATATAGCGTACTAGCAAATCCAATCCAAGGACTTTGTTTTTTAGCATAGTCTCGATCGGCTTCTAGTTTTTTAGCCTTGGCCATTAATTCTACTTTGCCCTCACCTGTAGCTGGATCACTTTCGTAACGAGCAATTTTAGCCTTTAGTTTTTCAATCTTATCAGTGTCTTTACGAACAATAGCATCATCTAATGATTGTTCGGCTAACATTTGCTTAATACTTTTAGCTTCGTAAAATTGCCAAACGTCATTGGCGGCAATAGTATTGTTTAATGTTGTACCAGATAACTTACCACCGTACCAAGAATTAATAGCAAGTATTAGCGCAAAAACACTAATAACCATTCCTGCTTTATCTTTAAGTTTTGCCTCACGTTCACTGCGCGAACCAAGCGGCGGTTTAACCGCATTGGGATCTTTTGGTTGTTTGGTGATTAAATTTAATACGCTGTCTATCAATGCCATTTTTATGCTCCCATTACTTGTAGTGCGTGTTGATAACGTTTAGTGCGATCCTCAATTCCTAAAGTACCACCGTTAATGCGTTTAGTCATTGTAGTGATATCTCCGCTATCTGCGAATTGATTTAAATTATTATTTTCCCAGAACCAGCAAGCTGATTGTACACAACCTTCAAATGTTGCTAGATAATCTGGTAAATTGTTAATATCTTCTTGAATACTATCTGCAAATGCTTGATAATTAGATCTTCCTGTCAATTGAATTAGTCCTCTTCCACAAAAACGGTATCCGTCGCCTGATTCTTCGGGCCCGTTGCCCATACGTCCTCCATAAGCGCGATTAGCAATCTTTTCTGGATTGTGAGCATACTCGTTAGCATTACTTGCATTAAAATAATGTGGCCAAACTCGAACAAGACTTTCTGCTTTGTAGTTTAAATTTTCTTGTAAGAATAGAAATCCTCCTGATTCGTGAGCGCATTGTGCTAGAAAGCTTGCAATACGAGCAGGTGTGTTAATATCATAATCGGGGAGTGCTTGTGATAAAGCGTCATACCAGTGATCTATGTACGGATTACCTGGTATAATTTGTGCTAATTGTTCTTTTGTTAAAATAAAATCTGCCATTGGTTCCTCTTATACTAATGATGCTATACTAATTAGTCCATTTATAGCTGTATTTAATGTTTCCATTGCTTCTAATTCAGCCATGTTTGCTTGTATATTAATCTGACGCTGTACATCTTTAATTAATTCAGCGTATTCTGCCGGGCTAATTTGTCCTGCTTTACACATTTCTGTATATTGATTAACTGTAGCGGCAGCGGCATTTACATCTGGATTTTGACTACTAATACTTGCTAATAGACTTTGATTATATTGAATTTGTTCTGCGCTCATCTTGGTTTAGCTCCTACTGTTTTTTGAATTATCTCTGCTGATTTAGCTATTGAATCAAACTTAATTTTACAAAATACAGGACTTACTGGTCCTTTTTGGTATTGTGTTACTAATCCTTGTGCTATCGAGTCTAGCTCTCCGGCAGAAGCAATGACTTTACTGTTGTACGGTAAGAATTCTGTTTGATTTTTAAACAGCGCAGTTTGTTTTGATAATCCCTGTGCGTTTAATTTAGCATCGTCGAGTTTATCACAGGAAGGTATCGCAAGTTCGGCATTGGTTCTAATTGCGGTAATCTGCGCATATTCGTTAGGATCATATTTCATCAAGAATGTTTCTTGAATCGTTGTACATCCTGCCAAGGACATTGCTATGATTAAAAGTAGTTTTTTCATTTTATTTTATCGTGTATAGATTTTTGTGTATTATACCACTCTATCCAATCGTCGACTTTACTTTTACAATCGTAGTACTGTTGATAGTTAGATGTAACAGATTCAACTACATCACTTAATTTTGTAGTAGTTTCGTCAACCATCTTTAAATCTGGACAGGTAACTTTTAAATCATCTGGTGTATTAGGAAACGGAGGTACAACCGGTACTGATGTTGTTGAACATGCTGTTAAACACAATAATAGTGAAGCAATTAAGTATCTCATTGTTTAACCTCTGCCGCTATAGGGCCAACTGTAACTGTTCCTTTTTTAGCAGGGTTGGCCGCAGCCTCGTTATGTAATTTAGGAACAATCGGATCTAATTTACATTCGGCATCAATTTGTTTCTCAACTTCTTTGATGCGTTCGTGAACTTGCGCATAGTACTCAACTCGAACTTTTTGTTTTTGTTTACTAACTTTTGCTAGTTTAGTATTAGCATCATCGCTTTCTTTTTTAGCTTGATCAACTTCGGATTGGACTTCTTTAACTTTATTTCGCCATGCCATTTCGGTATCGTACCCGCCGGATAAAAATGCGCCTACTACAATTAATAAAATACCAACAAATTCAATTAGTCCTGCGTATACTTTTGATAACGGACTAAATTTAAAAAGTAAATTTTTAAAGAATTTAATGCCGATATATGTTACTATACCAGCAACAATTAACAAATTATAAAAAAGAACAAATACGGAGTCTGGAATAAATCCCATCATTATATGTAAGGCCCACATATTACCAACTATCCTTCTGAACAATCATAGCACGGTTACCGTTTCTGATTAGAAACTTATCACCGATCTTATTAATATCGTAATCTCCTAAATACTTTTGTAGAAAATAAACTTGGCTTTGACTATTTTCGTCTAGGCTTAATGCGCCTGGAACTAAATCTTTAATCTCATCGTACTTACCCATTGTAACAAATTTCATTTTAAGATTGCCAAAGTAGGGCTTCATAAATGTCATACTGCCGTCTGATTCAAATACAACTCCTTCTAGCGCACCCTGATTAAAGAATTTGTTTACTTCGTGATTTTTAATTTCTAAAACTTTATTCTCATACTCAACGGCTGTTGTAGGAATGTGCTCTAATACTTTTTCTTCACTAAAAGGAACAGCTCCGTTAGACTTTTGATAACGGAATTTCCAATCATAACAATCGCATAACTGGCTTATCCCACTTAACAACTCTCTCATTTGTCCTGGCAAATTAGGAGTACGTTCCATTTCGACAAACACTTGGTATTGTCCGTCATTTTCTTCCCCTGCGCTCATATCGGCATCTAGAATAAATCTATAACCTTTTTCAATGAATTCCATTAAGTCAGTAGCAGGATACTTTTCCTTAACTCGGAATCCTAGCACTACAATATCTTTGTCTTCGCCCATCTTACTCTTATAGCGATCTACAGTGAAAATATCACTGACATAATCTTTAAGGTCTTTAGGACGTAGACCTTCGGTTAATTTACGTTGTTGGTTCTTGGACATTTTGTGGTGATTCCTGTGCCGCGGCATCTGCGGTCATTGCTCCGCTTGTATCATATCGCATTAATTCTGCCATTTGATTGTGATCGTTGTTTTCTCTACCAATATCAATGTCGCTCATTAATTTTTTTGGCATATCAATAGTTACTATCCAAACAGGATGAGCGTCAATTTTACCCTTCTTAGTTCCTGGGCGATAATCTGAAGGATCTTTAATTTTACGTGGAACAAGTATTTTTTCTTTTTCGTAAGTAACTTTACAACCGTAGTCGTTTAATCTTTTTCCACCTGCTGGATCGGGCATGTCTTTTTCAGGCCACATAAACTTACAGGTTACGCTATAGCGACCCACATCTGGGCCAGCGACTAATTCGCCTTCGTCCCAATTTTTAAAAACATATATATCAAGTTCGTCAATAACCCTTTCAAAGTCTTTTAGAACTTTAAAAGCGGTGTTATTTTCGCTTAATGTTTGTAAATTTTTTATAACTTCGACTATATCGTGCATGGCTGTTCTCTTTATATGATTATTTATGTTAGCTAATAAGTAAAATTGATTAAATCAATGGGGTTCAAATTTGGTGTATTTAAGGCGGTTTTGGACAGTACTCTGTAAATACTAGGCAGGTCGATCTTCAATTTACGGAGGCATAATTTGTCTAGAGCTAGAAGACGCAATGAAAAAGACCTGGTTGTTGAGCGTGATCCACGTTTTCAATCAGACAGAAGTAACTTGATTCAAATCAAGCCTTACCTCAAACGAAATAAGCAGGTTGAAATAATCCCTCGAAATCTATCGCAGGAGCGTTATGTAGAACTGCTGAAAAATCCCAAGAAATTTATTGTTTTTGCTATAGGGCCTGCGGGCACGGGTAAAACAATGCTGGGTGTACAGATGGCTATTAAATTATTTAAAGAAGGAGTAATTAATAAGATTATTATTACAAGGCCAGCTGTAAGTGTAGATGAAGAACACGGGTTTTTGCCAGGAACCCTAAATCAAAAGATGGAACCTTGGACTCGTCCTATAATGGATGTATTTGAGGAATATTACCATCCTAGAGAAGTCGCAGAAATGCTAGACGACGGTGTGATTGAAATTAGTCCACTTGCGTATATGCGTGGACGCACATTTAAAAATGCTTTCGTTGTTGCAGACGAAATGCAAAATGCTACACCCTCACAGATGAAAATGTTATTAACCAGACTAGGTGAAAATTCTAGAATGGTTGTTACAGGAGACTTGAATCAAGCGGACCGTCCTACGGAGAACGGCTTGCTACAATTTTGCGAATTATACGGCCAAGGAGGTGATTATCGTATGATTGCGATGGCAAGGTTTGAAACTCAAGACGTTGAACGTCATCCTGTAGTAAGAGAAATACTTAAGATATATAAGGAAGACGATATCGAGTAACTACAATAATTGCTAAAATAACAAAAGAGTAACCGCGTAGTTTTCGACCTGCATCGACTACGCGGTTTTATTTTATTGTAAGCGAGCTAGTTTAATAAGCGTAGCACTAAGGTTGATCTCTGGATCAGCAATAATAGTATGATCACATAGTCCTTGTTTAATAACAAGAATAGCAGAATCTTTCTTTTCCTCGGTATCACCAAATAAATCTACGTTGTCATAACACCAACGGAATATATCTTCAATTTCTTCCGGGCGAGCTTTACTACACAACAATTTTCTTGCTGACTGGATATCGCCTGCTTTAAACAATTCAACCATTTCGATCTTGTAATCGCTAGTATCGTCATTGCCGGCTGTTGGGCTTGCTAATGTTTTATCTTCAGTTACATTTTGCTGTACCATGTTGATACACTTACGCAAGTCTGGATATGTAAGTTTAACATACGTATCTATAGTGTCTAGATCAAAGTCTACTCCTTCAGTTACTAAAATAGTAGCAACACGAGCAGTAAATTCTGTTTGGTCAGTTTTGTCAACATGGAAACCCTGACAGCGACTATGTAACGCAGGAATAATACGATTAGGGTAATTACAAGTTAAAATAAATCGACTTGTGCTAGAGTATGTTTCCATAACACCACGTAGAATAGCTTGTGCGCCCGGTGTAAGATAATCAGCCTCGTCCAATAGCACAACCTTAAATGGCCCAAACGGAATCATTTGTACAAAGTTTACAATTTTATCACGTACAGTTTCTACATTGTTTTCACGTGACGCATTGATTTCTAATACATCGTAATCCTCAATGCCTAATTCATTGATTAGTACTTTAGCAAGAGTAGTCTTACCGATACCTGCGGCACCACTAAACAGTAAATGCGGAATAGCCTGTTCTTTAACCCAGGCCTCTACTTGACGTCTTTGTGCCGCATCTTTAAACACATAGTCTGCGATTGTCTTAGGACGATATTTTTCTACCCATAATTCTTTCATCGCAATGCTTCCATTGTTATAATTTTAGCAATATTTTGACCAAGATCTTCACCGTCTACAACAATGTGTAGCCTTGTGTGGCTAGTATCTTTAATACGATCGTATTTGCGTGTTTCAATAACCATTCCACCGGATGCTCTATATACATTAAATCTCAAGGAACCCTCGTCATTTAAATTTGGTCCTTCATCGACTCTAATTATGTCGGCTTCGTTGCTATCACTGTAAAGCCATTCTCTAAATTTTTGTTTTAATGTTTTTTTCATAACAGATACTTTTTTTATTGATGTTACTGATCTAATTGGTTTATTTCTACCAATCTTCGAAGGATATATAGTACTCATTTACATGTCTCCAACCACTTGCTAACTTTATCATTAGCTTCATCGACATTGATAGCAAATACTTTAATTTTTGCTTTATTTCCATTAGCAGAAAAATCAAAAGGAACAAGTCCATTAAATCTAAAATCTTCTGGTAATGTAATTGATACTGTAAACTCTTGTAAATTTTTAGCTCTATCAATTAAATTATTTGTCAGTTCAATAGAATTCATTTCTTTGTTCTTTCTGCTTCTGCTACACGTTTGCGTAGACTCGATGAACTAAAACTGTGGTCTCTTCCATTGTAAACAATTTCAATTCCACGATCAATACAGATTTGTTTTCCTGTGAAATCTTTATCTGCATATTCTATACCTAATATTCTAACATCAATGGGCAATGTTAGCAAGATATCTTCTAGATCTTTTTCTGTTTGATATACAACTATTTCGTCCACATATCGTGTAGCACTAACAGTAATTTGACGTTCGACGATACTTTGAATCGGTTTATTCTTAGTATCAGGGCGATCAATAGTTGGATCAGTTTGCAGTCCGGCAATAAGATAGTCACAATGATTTTTTACTTCTGCTAACATAGCAATATGTCCTGCGTGAAGTAAATCAAAAGTAGAAAATACAATGCCAATTTTCTTACCATCGGCTTTGAGATTTTTAACCTTGTTGAAAATCATTTTTTGTTATCTTCAGTTTTAAATACTTCCATTTGCTTGGCATCGTATTCGGCCAATGCTTGACGGAATTCATCTTCGCCTAGTCCGTGCCAACCGATACAATAACCTGTAGGACTACGACCACAACCACACGAACCAAATTCTTTTTTGTTTTCACTTACTCTTACTTGCATTTTTCTTTCCTTTTTTTGAGTTATTATTTTTTTCTATTTCTTTAAATGCTTCTTCTTCATTTTTAGCATCTTCTACAACTCTAGGATCGGGCTTTTTAAAAATCGCATCCCAGTTACTGTCAAATGTTTTTAGGTCCACACTATATGGACGTGGTCTACTGCCTTTACTCATACTACTTCCTCCAAAATTCCTAATGCTTCTGCCACAATAAGCAAACATCCTGCTTCAGTCAGTCCCATTATAATTAATGATGCGCCTGCTCCAATTCGTAATACACTCTTTACAAGGCTAACATAAAAATGTCCTCGACTTGTATCTTTGGGTTGAATTTCTATCATTGGTTTATGGTGCGGACACCTTCCTTGTTTATAATCACAACTAGGTGTGTACTCTTGTTTACAGATATCACATTTCATGTTTTTAGTTTAGCGAAAAAAATAGGGCCAGTCAAGACCCTATTTGCTCAATTATATAAAATTAAGTTGCGCCTGGGATATTGAAATCCATAGAATTTAAAACTCTACGATCAATACCGCTGGGTTTTTCTTTTGATTTAATCATAATAGATTTATTCTCTACCATTCGAAATTCAGTGATAGATTTGTCATCGTTTTCATATTCAAACCCACGTGTCCAACGACCGTGTTCTACAAGAATCCAATCGCCTTTTTTAACATCGTGCTGATCTGGGCCAACAGCCCAAACTTTACCCCAGCGAGGATGAATACCACTAGACTTTCCATCATCACTAGGAATAAAGATTCCACTTTTAGTTTTTTCGATACCAAAATCCATGTCGGTAACAAATACATTGTCACGCAATGGTCTCAATGTTCCTTGTATTTTCATTTAGACACCTGTTTCTTTTTTGACTTTGGGGGCTTCTACTGTGTTTGTTTCTTGAGGAGCAACTGTCTTTGGGGCAGTATTTGATACAGTATCTGCTACTGTAACAGCAGACCGTTTTACTTTTGCCGCAGGGTTTGTTTCGTAATATTCAGCAACTACTTGCTCTCGTTTACGAATGATAACACCTCCGGGGCCTAATTCATCTCCTCGGGCATTAACTTTCATGTTACCTATAGCAGGCATCATTTCGTTTCTTTGGATAAGTTTATCCATGTCAATTTCTTTACCTTGCATTGTTTTATGCTTCATTTATTTCTCCTTTAAGGAATTCATTTATATCTAGATTGTATTTAATACTGTCTATTTTGTGTATTCCGATTAAGTATAATACGTAACTGGCAACACTACTACCTCTGCCTACACCCCATACGATGTTGTTAGCTCGCATAGTATCTACCAAGTATTTAAGGTAAAATAATAAGTCCATCATGTTATGTTGAATAAACAAATTTAATTCTAAACTTACTCGATCTGTTTGTTCTTCAGTTTCGCAACAACTATACAAATATTCTATTAAATTTGGATAGTAATTATTAGGCATAAACCATTGATGTTGATTTTGATTATCAAAATCTTTGATATCTATGTCAAGTGCTTCTAATTTTTTTAATTGAGAAATTCGATCTGCGTTAATATCTACAGATTGGTTGAATTGTTCTATATCTTTGTTGTTAGACAAGAATACATTAGACAAATCGGAAACTTTTCCAGAATAGATAGCATCAAATATTTCTGACGATGTTACTATTACCTGTCCGTATTTGTTAACTTCCACTCTTTCCACCTTGTACTATTGTAGGCATGAATCTTGGATTATCTACAAGATTCAATTCTTCCCAAGCACACGGTTGATCAGTCCTAGTTGATAGATCATCTCTATTCCACCAGTAATTACCATTTAAGTCTAATCCAGAGTCTGCCGGGTCAATCATAGTATATTGTATACGATCCCCTATTGCGCTGTCAATGGTCATTTGGTAGATATCAAAATATTTTTCAGTAATTGCTATAAATTTAGCATATAATACAGCACCTAAGTAAAAATCCATCGGTTCTGTTGGAAAATGTACAAGTCTTTGTACAGTTGGTTCTAAATGTTGATTTAGTGGATTGTCTTTACATATAAAAACACTATTTGATAAACATTCGTCTATGAAGTGTCTAAATTTTTTAAATCCTATACCTATATTATCATTAACTGGTATAGCAGGTTCTATGTAAAATTTTAAACTATAATGATTTGGTAATATTAAATCACCGTCTATAATGGTACATGTGAAATCTGCTGGCCATACAAAAGCATCAATTGACATTAATTAACCCGTCTAAGTCTTTATCTTGTGTTTTTAATTTATTATTAGCTTCAACTTGTCTTCGAGATTGCTCAGACTTATATGATTCTAATGCTACTACAATTTGATTAGCGGCTACACCCTGTCCCATACGAGCCGCTATGTGATATTTTTTACTTAAATCAATAATCTTAGCTTCTAGATCAGCATCTTTTAGCTGTCTAAGATCGCCTAATAATGGATGGTACATTAATATCCTATCGCAAACCAATTAATTGGATTGCTTCCGTTATTACTATGATAAGCGTAATTATTTAAAAAAGTAGCTCCTGTTAGCGATGTACTAACAATTTGAGCAAAAATGTCAGTTGTGTAACTATATGTAGCATCAGGAGGTGCGCCATTTGGTCCACTAGTATTAACTGTTGTAGCGGTAATATTTAAACACGCTGATGGAAATGATATTGGGAATGTTACTGATACAGTAGTATCACCTGCTACTGAATCGCTTTGTCCCCATTGTAGGATTAACCCACCTGGTAACTTTTGATACCCGTTAGTTTGTAAACTATTAGCAAAACCACTGATAGTTCCGGCAACATTTAAGTTTCCTGTAACACTGGTATTACCATTTACAATTAAACTTGGATCATGTTGAACGCCTGCTGGTGCTCCTACTGTTAATGCGCCACCTACAGTTACACTTTTGACTATTCCAACACCGCCTGCGACTTGCAACGCACCTGTTTGAACGCTTGAAGAATCAGTGCTGTCACTAAAGTATCCTGTAGATCCAACAATTCCGCCACCACCTCCGCCGCTATATGCTCCTGAAGTTCCAACTATAGTGGTTCCGCCTACTATAGCTCCTGAAAAACTAACAGCACCTATTTGGAAAGGACTTAACTGTATAGGAGTTGAAACACTGACATTTTGATATACAATTGGTTGTACATAGTCTGTAGTACCGTTTAAGTATACAATTGTAGAAGATCCTGGAGTAATCCTACCAAGATTTCCTGAAGTATTTTCTACATCAGTCCAACCTAGTAATTCAGTTCCATTAAGTTGGAATCCTGTCGCAAATACTCCAGTTGTGTTAGTTCCTGTAAATGTAGCATTTACATTTAATTGATAATATCCTGCCTGGGTTGGTTGGAATTTATAAGTTGATGTGTTAAAGGTATTAACACCTGAATCAAATAACATACTATCAAGGTGAATTGGAGTAACTACATTGTAAGCAACTGACTGCGTATTAGTTGCTGTCATATAATAACTAAACGCTATCCCGCCTTGACCTAGAATAAATTTGTTATTAACACCAGGGGCATAATCGGCATAGGAAACCCATAATGAATTTCCATTAGCATAAATTTGTCCCTTAACATCACCTGGTTGAGCAAGGGTACTGGTAGTAGCATAACCTCCAAACGTAAGAACAGTTGGTATACCACTAAATTGTGGATTTTTAAATGTTATTACACCAGTACCAATTCCAACTGGAAATGATTTATCTGAAGTTACTGTATTAGCAATATAATCAACAGCGGTCACTGTTAATATCGTAGGAGTTGTAGGAACTGTAAATGTAGCCCCCATTTGAATACCAGCGGCAGATGTTACACCTAGTTGTGTAGCTGTGGTGTTTTGAACATTGCCTGTAATTGCTCCTGTTGTATTAACACTAATTTGATTTGGTAATACCGCTAAAGTTCCGTATTGATCACCTTCGTTAACTACTGTATCAAATGTTGAAGTATTAGTTACACTATACGTATTTGGACCAATCATTAATTCATTCATAGTAACCAATTGATCGGTAGCGGTAATAACAGCGCCGCTAAGGTTTATACTACTATTTGTTGCTGTAAATTCGCTTAATGTTTTTACATAGGTTGTAACACCATCATTCCAAATTTTAAATATTTGAGCCTGTCCACTTATAGTAGCTGGCAATGAACTAGGGCCTTGATTTATGTATCCTGGAAAATCAATAACTGTTGTTTGGTTTGTAGCAGTTACATATAATGTAACTTCGGCAGTTCTAGGGCTTGTAGCATTTCCTGGCCAATTAATAACAGAAACATTATGTGAACTAGCATCTAATGCCCACTTTTGATAACTTCCGTTGTTGTAATCGATAACAACTGGTCCGCTTATTATTTGACCTGTTGCGTTATCATATACTAAATTAGAGCATCCTACAAAAACAGCATTTTTAATTTCGTTGTTATTAAAATCACTTACACTATCAGTTTTTCTCACAGTGCCTGTAAGAAGATCTGCTACAGTAGAATCAATAATCTCAAGAGAATTAAAAATATTATTAAAATTATTTCTAAACCCTTGAGAGTTATTATCTTGTCCTGCTATAGGAAACGATGTGTTTATGTTATTATAATAATTACTTGCTGTTGTATTTGCCACGGATTAGCTCCAAATTGATCCTATATTTATTGTAAAAACTGTTCTATAGGTTTTAACTTGGAAGTTTTGCCTTTAACGCATCTACTTCTGCTGAAAGTTCTTGTACAGCCTTAATCAATGGAGCAATAAATTGCTCATATTGAATAGCTTGCGGGCTATTAGGATCAGTTTTATCTGATAATAGCCAACCCCCAAACTTATCACCAATTCCGATATTATCGAGCACAGCTTTAACTTCTTGCGCTATTAATCCGTAATGGTCTCTTATACCTTGCCCGTATGTTACTTCTACGTCTGGGAAGAGTTTTCCATTGTCGGGATCTGCTGGTGATACTACACTTATAACTGCGTCCCCGCCTTGTATTTTATTATATTTTACAGGACGTAATTGATTAATAAAACTTAAACCTAACGGAGAAGTTTCTACGTTTGTTTTTGTTCTACCATCTGAAACTACGCTCAACGCTGAATGTGAATATATATTTTTCCATGCTAGCGCAGATGTACCTAATGTTAACACATTATCTGTGCCAGGCGCAAATCCTACAGTGTTAAATGTGTAAGTTGTAGTATTACCATCTGGGATAATTCTTACAGTTGATCCTAAAATACCATTACTTTGCGCTCCGACAAATATTTTAATAACGTCGGATCCGGCATTTCCGTTAGCTGAAACTGCCCATCCGGTGTTAGTACCAGTTGTAGCATAACTACTAATTGCCTGCAATGTATGATCAACACGTTGTGACAAGAACTGCGATAATCCAGTAATTGAATTATCATACGGCGTTCTTACCCATAGTCTACCTGATCCAGATATAACAAAGTCTTGATTAGACGAATAAGCAATTGACCCGGCATTAAAAATAGTATTGTTTTGCCATGTATTAATTCCAGACCAATTGTTATTTCCTGTTAAACTAGCACCAGATCCTAATGGACCCGATGGGCCAGCAGGACCGGTAGGTCCCGATGGACCAGGCGATCCACTAGCGCTAAATGTCCAAGCACCATACGTACCCGATCCACCTATATTTGTAACTGATAACACTAACGAATTTGCCGCAAACGATATAATAGTACCGTCCATGAAATTAGTACCGTTACTAGTTTCATATGCTCTTACAAATTGTCCAGTTTGAAATGCTGTTTGTGTTGCTGAAAGGTTAGTAATAAAGACTTGCGTAGATGTATTTGTAATAGTTATAGTTGATGTAGAAGTTAATCCAGCATATCCTAATCCTGCTCCTTGAGGACCGGAAGGTCCGCTAGGTCCGCTAGGCCCTGCTACATTACTAACTCCGCTAGGTCCTTGTGGTCCTGATGGGCCAGTAGGACCTGTAAATCCTACTGATCCACTTGGTCCTTGTGGTCCCTGTGGACCTGGAGCGCCTGATGGTCCTGTAGGTCCTGTAAATCCTATTGTTCCTCCAGGTCCTGATGGTCCTTGAGGTCCTTGAGGTCCTGTTGCTCCTGCGCCACTAGGGCCCGATGGGCCTGTTGGGCCTACTGATCCAACACCTCCTGGGCCACTTGGGCCTTGAGGACCTTGTGGACCGTGTGAACCACTTGGACCTGATGGTCCCGATGGACCTGAAACATTACTTACTCCGCTTGGTCCCGAAGCACCCGATGGTCCAGCTGGACCTGTTGGTCCTTGAGGTCCGCCTGCTGGTCCGGGTGTTCCACTCGGTCCTTGTGGTCCTTGAGGACCGGGATTGCCGATTCCTGCTGATCCACTTGGTCCTTGTGGCCCTTGTGGCCCTTGTACTCCGCTTAATCCTACTCCGGATGGTCCACTTGGCCCTAATGGACCAGATACGCCGCTTGGCCCTGACAATCCTTGTAATCCAATAGGACCACTTGGCCCAGTTGGACCTTGGGGGCCTTGAACTCCTTGTGGTCCTCTTACTCCCTGTGGACCGGGCGCACCATTAACACCTATACCACTTGGTCCTTGAGGACCTTGTGGACCTCCTGCTGGACCAGGAGCACCTGCTACGCCACTTGGTCCTTGTGGTCCTGTTGGTCCTGGAGAACCTGCTGGACCGGGTGTTGTACTAACTGGACCTTGTGGTCCCTGTGGTCCTCTTACACCTTGTGGTCCCTGAACTCCTT
>Ga0214192_1001064_pt1 | contig 15674 bp, 18 predicted proteins | sample TroBogEpilimnion_44_FD_153030 | JGI IMG/M metagenome (GOLD analysis project Ga0214192, IMG submission 153030) | Freshwater microbial communities from Trout Bog Lake, WI - 29JUL2008 epilimnion | ecosystem: Environmental > Aquatic > Freshwater > Lake > Epilimnion/Euphotic zone | place: Trout Bog... | reverse complement strand
CCCCCCCCGCCGCGGGGGCGGGGAGGTCGGCAAAGAGGGGTGAAGGACTCATGCTCTCTACCGTTCTGGAGCTAAGAATCGGTGCACTCGTTTAGGAGCGAGTGCAGGGGCGTTGGACCTAGACACCGTGGGGAGTAGTCCATTTGCCCCAAAGGTGTAGTTCATGATATTCTTCTTCCTCGGAATCGCAGTCGGCGTAGCCGCCAGCCTCGGCTACGTGCCTGTGCTGGCTCACGTCATCGACCGCGCCACGACCACGGCCGTGACCTTTGGCACCAACCTGACGACTACGGGCGTCCACCACTTGAGCGCCAACCACCCGTCATTGGCCTCGGCGCTGGGCGTGTGTCTCGGGGTGGCCCTGCCCGGGCTGCTCTGCTTGGTCTTGGTGGTAGCTGCCAAGTTCGGGGTGGTTTTGCGCCGCGCGGCGGGCGGTCTGCTCGTAGTGGCGGGCGTAGCGGGATTCTTCTTCTTGCCCCACCAGCAGGCCATTTTGGTTCTAGGCGTGAGCGCTGCACTGAGTGCTCTGTTCATGTTCACCACCGGCATGTTCATCGTGGCCCCACTCGGCGCCATTGCCGGGGCGTTGGCGGTGAGCTCGGTACGGGTCTTGCTGTCAGGCAAAGACCAGGCGGTCAACGCCGGCATTGCCACCTTGACCAAGCTGAGCGGGGTCAACGACCCCCAGGTGTGGAAGGTCACCCTCGTCGTCTTGGCCTGGTCCGGCTTTGTCGCGGCCGTGTTGGCCGCCTTGCACCCCGCCAAGATCTCCTCCTAGCGGGCCGCTACCTCTCCGGCGGGCCGACACTGACGGCCGAACCTGTTTGGTCGAGGTGGTCTCGTCCAAGTGGATACCAGGAGGAACCCAGCATGGGCACAACTATTCGCGGTGGAAAAGCAGCGAGCAAGCCGGTCAAGGAAGCATTCTTCGTCCGCGTCCCTACTCCCGACGGGCAGGTGGGCTTCTTCAACGCCAGCTCCTTCATCGGCAAGGAGATGCCCTACAGCAAGCCCCAGGCCACCTGCGCGATGCGCGTCGAAGACGACGTCGTCGCTTTCTCCATGTTGCACCTGACCAAGAAGACCGGTGCCACGATCGCGAGCCAGCCCATTGCCATGCCTCGCGGACCCCTCTCACGCCTGCACCGTCGGGCCCAGTCACTCGACATCGCCCCGGGCGAGATCGTCGTCGAGCTCGGTGACGACCTGTACCGACTCACCTGCAAGATCGACGACAACGGTCTGGCGACCCTCGATGTTGCCCCCGGTGGCGGAGCCGGTGAGGACAAGAACGAAGACGTCACCTACGACCTGCCGCTGCGGGCTGTGCAGATCAGTCTCTACATGCGCTCGGAGAAGGTGAACCGCATCCTCGCCATTGGTTTCATCGGTCACCTCGGCAAGCCCGCGACACCGGAGACCGTCACTCGCTCTGCGGCGATGGTATTGAACTCGATGTCGGGTCTCGTGGAGTTCCGGCTACTCAGCTCGATCGAGACCGTCAAGGTCCCCACCGCTCCGTCGAAGTGGGCCGGACGTGCCCCCGTTCGCAAGGCCGAAGACCGCGTGGCCTTCGAGCTGCACCTCAACTTGTTCTCGGCGGACTACCAGCCCGTCGCAGCCGGCACGGCAATCGTCGAAGTCGACCTGGAGAACGCGAACCCGACCACCGGCCGCTTGCTGTACCACATCGCTCCGTCCGAAAGCCTCGAAGAGGTCTTCGGCGAGTATCGCGGCATCGTGGACGGCGCCATCACCGACACCCTGCGCAAGAGCCTGGGTGAAGAGCTCGTCCAGATCACCTACGAAGTGGTGCTCGGCGAAGTGGAGGCTGGCACGCTCGATCGGCTCCGCGGTGCCCTGGAGGGTTTTGCGGCCCTCGACGTCACGCCTCGCGAATATCGCATCCACAGCAACGCCTAGCCCTTTCGGCGCCCCCAGGCCCACGGACCCTTGGGGCCAGGCCAGCGGCGTTTTGTGCGGCAATTTCAAGGAAATCCTTCCCCGGCGCAACTAGTGCCGACTAGGCACCCCCCGGTTTGCCCTGATCGGGGCGTCAGGCCCCCCATTCCTGTCTAGTGATGAACAACACGACCACTGCCACCACCACCGCGATGCCCGGATCGTTGATGGGCCGTACCCTCACGACGCTGCTCGTCGCCGTGGGTCCGTCGCTCAGCGTCTCCTTCGCCATCGCCAAGGCCGGCGCGGCGTGGTTGCCCAGCCAGGCGTTGGCGCCGGTGCTCTGGGCGATTTTGGTGATGTGGTCACCGATGCCCCTCTCCTTCCCGGCCCTCTTGCTCCAAGACGCCCGGGATGCGGCCTTGCCGCAGTACCGCGGCTTCATCGGTTCGGCGATTCGCGCCACGAAGTTGATTGGCTACCTTGTCACCTCCAAGCACTCGTCGGTGCGCGTCGAGATGACGGCGAGCCTGATCGGTTTCGCCGGTGCGATACTGATCGCCCTCCCCCACCTGGGCTAGGACAACAGCGTCGGCGTGCCGACACTGCATCCACGCTTGGTGAACGCGACCGAGCAGTATGAGGAGACCTTGATCCGTGGGCCAATCACTTCACCCCAACCTGGCCAAACTGGCCGCTAGCTACGACGAACTTCTTGAGCGCTACGCGAACGGTCACTTGAGTGCGGCCGCTGCTCGCTCGGAGATCGCCACCTTGGTGGCTCGCGACGATGATGGCATCTTGTGGTCGATCGACCCGGACAGTGGTCAGTGGCTTCGCCGCACCCGTTCGGGCAATCTCGTCCCGGGAGAGCCGCCGACGTATGGCCTGGCCACTCCTACTCCCCACGACCTCAGTGGGAATCCGAACGCCTTCGTGCCTGATAGCCGTATCGACCACTACCTCGTCGAGAACGAGGCGCAGTACAACCCCGGCCAGTTCACCGGGGTCACCCGCAGCCCGCGGGTCCTGGTGGCACCTACTGCTACGGCTGCCCCTCGCACTGGCTTTGCGGTGCTTCGTCAGTCGCGACTGGTGCGCTGGGCGGTCTTGACCTTCTTCGTCGCGGTGGTCGGTGGCGGCACCTGGTTGGCCACCCACCAATCACCGAGTGTCGTCGTGACACCGGTCGTGACCACCACGACCGCTCACTGAGGCGCGCAACTCACTGGCCGGTTCACTGGCCGGGCGCACCGTTCGTAGTGGAAGGACCACTATGAAAATTCTCCAAGCCCTCGTTCGCTACATCCTCGCCACCCTCTTCATGGGGATCTGCTATCTCAGCGTCTCGGTGCCCTACGTTCCCAACGCCCAGGCGAGCCTTCCCGGGCAGTGCCACTCCGCTCAGCTGACGACCCGCATCGGTCAAGCCAACGGCGCGGCCGGGACCATCTTTTACCCCCTCGTGTTCACCAATACGGGTCCGGCGTGCACCATCTACGGCGTGCCGAGCGTCCAGCCGGTCAGCGGCTCCTTGTCTCACCGCCCTCTAGGTCCTACCGCCAAGAACCTCTCAATGGGACAGATGCCGGTCCGGTTCACCGTGGCGAAGGGGGCCAGCGTGAGCAGTACTTTCGGGGTCAGTGAGTCGGGCAACTACACCCCTACCCTGTGCGCACCGGCCAACGCCAGTGGCATAGTGGTCACCTTGCCAGGGTTCGTGAGCAACCGCTACGTGGCCTTGCCGATTTCGGTGTGCACCAAGCTGGCCAGCACGTCAACACGCCTGCTGGTGCGAGGCACCCAGGGGTACTAACCACCTGGAGTCGAGTGCGCAGAACAGCCAAGAGCACACGATCGAAGAGATGACCGATAACCCCAACTACGACCTCCGCGCCCTGTTCAAGTCCATCGGGCGATTCGGCGCAGTGCGGGCGCTTGACGTGTCACCCACCGAACGCCAGAAGGCCGACGTCGAGGTCGAGATGCTCGACACCGAACCCAGTGAGATCACCGCGGCCCCACTCGAGGTGGCCGGATTCTTGGACGGCATCCAGGCCACCTTGTGCGTGACGCACCGCGAACAGCGACCCATCTACCTCTTCTACACCGCGGCCGCCGCGCTGGGCGCCGGGGCCGTGCCTATCGGCATGCGCGAGCGCCTGTCGCTCATCTGCTCGGACACCGACGCGGAGTGGGTGGCCGGGATCTCGGCGGGAGTGCCCATCGAACAGCTCGTGGACGCCACGCCACCCGAACTCGAACGAGACGCGCACCGTCTCGTGGGCAGCGCTCGCGACCAACTCGAGCGCACCTTGGTGGACGACCTCTTGGCCCAGAACTGGGGCACCATCGTCGTCGATGGCAGTCTGGTGGGACGTCCCCACGACCGACGACTCGTCGGGGTCGTCAAGACCACCCAACGCCAGTGGCTCGCTGATGAGCGCGTCTTGTGGGGACTACCCGAAGGCTGGCGCAGCCCGCGCTTCAAGATCCCGGTGGGGGCTGGCAGCATCGGTGTCGAACGCTACTCGTGCTACGTGCAGATGACTGACAAGAGCGTGGGCGCGTGGAACCACGGCCTGATCCGCCTCGAGTCGTTCGACCCCGACATACTCGACGCCCTGGCGGCTCGGTGTTTGATGGAGCGCCAGGGATCGGGATCTGGTGACATGCGCTGGGACCGCCACATGGGTTCGGTTCGCGCGGTCGAGGAGTTCTTGCGCAGCCGCCGCCCCAGTGTCTTTAGTCTCTAGACGCCACGAACCCCCGATCCGATCTTTCGAAGAAGACCGAACCGGGGGTTCGAGGAGACAACTAGTCGCTAGTGCGACCTCAGATCACTTAGCTAGCGCTGACAACGGTGCCAGGGGCGAAGCTCACGGTGAGTGAACCAACGGTGGCCTGGTAGGTGCCCAGGTCGGTGCCGGTAAGGGTGCTGTCGGCGTTAGCAGCAGCAACAGCAGCAGACTCGCTCATGTTCAGAGCCATGTTGGTCTGGACTTCGCGACCCCAAGCCTCAGCGGAGGCGATGGCGGTCTTGTTGCTAGCAGCGGTGATGACTGAGCTGAAAGTCGGAACGGCGAGAGCGGCAAGGATGCCGAGAACGACGATGGCGACGGTCAGTTCGAGCAAGGTGAAGGCCTTGCGGGTACGGATCTTCAACATGGTTTCTCCTAAAAGAAATCGAAGCAGTCCGACACCTTGTCGAACCGGCCGCCCCTTGAAGAAAGGCAACGTAGAGGATGGTCCAGCGCCTACTCGGCGATTGCCACCCTTTCTTGTAGGTTTTTTTCAGAATCACCCCGAGGGGTGAATTCGTGGCGGAGAGTGGCTTCGGGCGAATCCGGCAGGACTATGGCGGGGCTGGTAGACGCAAAAGAGCCCACCCCGGTTGGGGTGGGCTCTTTCATTGATCGTGGCGCAGAGGCAGTCGGGTGGACTACTTCGACGCGTGTTGACGGGTGCGGGTGTTGCGACGCGCCTGCGGCTTTTCGGCCGTTGCGGCCCAGAGGCCGTAGACCACTTTGACCGACTTTTCGACGATCTCGCAGTTCTGGTGGTTAACGTGCAGCTTGCCGCGCTCGAGGCGTGACAACGTCGTGATGACTCGCTTGTCGCGAACACCAACAGCGGTGGCCAGCTCGCTCACTGTCATTGACTTGGGGCTTCCGGCACTAGCCAGTGAGTCCTCTAGGTCAGCGATCAGGTGGGCCACTTCGAGGGCGACCTTGACGGGCTTGACGTCGCTTTCTTGAACGACAGCGCCCTTCTTCAGTGCCGCGCTGACGCGCTTGAAGATGTTCTGGTTGACCAAGACGTCGGTTCCCCTGGGAGTGGTGACCTCGAGGGCCTCCATCATCTGGGGGCACAGACCGTAGTCGTTTGCGTTGAAGGTTGAAACCTTTTTCATGATTGCTCCAATGTTGTTGATGCCCTTTAAGCGACCAGTCCCCACGGTGGGGACGGTCTAGGCATGACTGGAACTGTTCGCGCGACGGCGACTACTTCAAGGTGAATGTGGGCGTGGCCCTAGCGACGGATGCGCACGACGACGCGCTCGATGGTGTTCGGGAACTTCTCGTTGACGAGGGTGCGGAGGTTGTCGGTCTCGTAGCGCAGTAGCGCAGCCACGACGACGTCGGCGGCCAAGGTGAGCTCGCCGTAGCGCAGTCCGACGACGTGCACGTCGAGTGAGCGCTCGTCGAGATGGGCCTTGACCAGCTCGGTGACCTGGTCTTGAACCGAGGCGTTGCGTACTCCGAAGGTGGCCAGCAACGAGTCGACCGCACTCGAGAGATTCGACGACGAAGTTCCGGCGGTCTTTGACTCGGGTACAAACCCGAACTCCTTGGGGGCAGAACTCGGGCGGTAGTAGTTCGGGGAGTCGGTCATGGGAGGTAACTGTGTCGGGGACGGCGCGTCTGGCAAACGCCTGCGACGGGTCAAAGTCAGGGTCGATGGGTGGCGGCGACCTGGTGGCGCGGCGATGAGAATGGCGTACCGGTACCGGGCATGGAACCGCTCTTTGATCCCAGTGAACCCAAGCCGGCCGCGCAGGTGCGCTCCGAGTACGACAGTGCCGAATCGGTTGATGATTGGATCTTGCGAGAGGTGGCGGACTACTTCGGGAATGGCTCGGACGTGGAGGCGGCGGAAGCCATCTTGGACGGTGACTCGGAGGCCTTCGACACGTTCTTGCGAGGCCAGTATGACGAGCACGAGATGGTGAGCTTGACGGTGCGGATTCACCGAAGCGCTGAGCAGCGCATCGCGGTGTCGGCCTTTCGAGAGGTGCCGAGCCCCACGACCCTGCTGTGGCTGTGCTGTCAGAGCTGTGACGTAGATGACGTAGTGGTGGTCGATCACGCCTTCGCCAACGGCACGAGCGTGGAGATCACCTCGACTTGGCCTTTTGGTATGCACGAGGCGGTCATGATGACGTCGCCGAACCCTGAGGGACTGCACGACGAGATCGTGGACGCGCACGACAGCGAGGACTTCTCCGAACACGCGAGTATGGAATTCGCACATATCATCGCCGAGCCGATGGCCCGTCAGATGCACAAGGAGTGGCGCGAGCGAGAGCTACTCATGGTCGCCAAGGTGCTGGGCCTCATCGGAGCGGGCGTGCTGGTGAGTCTGTTGACGCGCTTTAGCGAGCGGCGTCGGGCGAGCTAGCCCACGTAGGCGTAGCCGCGGATGTCCTCGTCGATGTCCTCGGTGTGCTCGCCGAACTCCTCGACCAGGCTGACCCGCTCGTCGAAGTCGGAGGGCAGCTCGCCAGTGGTCAGATAGGTAACGGCCTCATTCAAGGTGAGCGGGTCTTCACGGCGCCAGGCGTGGTCGGGGCTGAAGGTGACACGCAGGTCGGTCTCGGTGAGGGGACGGCCGACGTAGCGCTCGAAGGCGTTGGCTGAAGATCCCTCGCAGCACTCGTCGCACCACTGCGGGGTGGTCGAGTGGTGGTCGTAGGCAGTGACGTTCATGTCACAGGCGTCGTCGCAGTTGGTGCAGACGCCGTAGAGCACGAAGTCTTCGACGCGACGAAAGAAGTCGTCGGGTAAGACGCCGGACTCTAGGTAGGTCGTGGCTTCGTTGCTCGCTAAGAGCAAGTCGACGCCGTCGACGGGGCGGAATGTGGGCTGGTTGGTCACGAGAACCTCCAAGATAGGTGTAGTGGGTGGGTGTCTGGTTCGTTGTAGGTGGTGCTGATACCGGCGTACCGTACGCGCGAGCGTCGTCGTCGCACTAGGGGGAAATCAGGCCGGTCCTCTAACGAAGAACACCCCGCTACCGAGGTGGCAGCGGGGTGTTCTTGACGCACTCGGATCTGGCGGACCAGATGAGTGCTTCTAGCGATGGTGGAGGCGCCGGCATTGCAGCCGGGTCCATCGAAGGTTTAGTAAAGTTTCTCCGAGCGCAGTCGATCGAATGATCCACTCGCCACACGATCGACGCCGTGGCGGTGGTTTGTCGGCTGTTGTTTCCTCCCTGGCTAGTCGACGTCGCTAGGGAGTGAGTCACACGAGATGACGCCCGTGGTTTCGCAGGTGTGACTTCTACGAGATGGACGTCGCGGCACTAGGCCGCGAGTGCAAGCTGTGGCTTGGCGGTTATTGCGTTTCCGGCTTTTAACGTGACATCCGGGATCACGGCTCGCTTCTTGTACCATTCCGGCGCGATGTCGAAACTTTTCGCCCCCGTGGTGGATATGAGTGTGCGTAGGTTTCGTAGAAATGCCAGTGGTGGGTCTAGAGAATAGGGTCAGCGGGTGATTGTTCTGGGCCGGTGGGCGGTGACGGTAGCTTGCCATGAAGCTATTCAAGAACAAACCACAGTCCCCCACGAGTGTCGATGTCGACCTCTCGTGGTTCGCAGAGGTCTCGAAAGAGGCGCTACGCGACTACCACCTCGAGAACAACGATCGGTACCACGAGCTGGCTCAGGTACTGCGCGCCGAACGCGTGACCAGTGTCTCGTATGACACAACCACTAACACCCTGGTCTTTGAGGCCGGTGACGTGGTGGTGTGCGCTACGGGGGCATATCCCGGTGACGCCCAGGCCGTGGCCGCTCAGTTCGGCCTCGAGGCAACGCGCGTTACCCTGCGCGTCTTGGGAGATGTCCCTGTGCTATTCTTCGAAAGTCAGAGTTGGGCTTTCGCCCTGCGCCCTGACGTACTCGAGCGGGTAGCCGCGTAGTCCTTCTCAAGAAAACCCACCCCCGGAGTCACTCAGCAGTTGAGAGCGGTGCCGGGGGTGTTTCTTGTTTTCGGGCGGATCCTCGATGCGAGGATGGGTGTTCCTCTGAGCGAAAGACGAGACTCGAACTCGCGACCCCAACCTTGGCAAGGTTGTGCTCTACCAACTGAGCTACTTTCGCTTGGTGGGCTGTTTACCTAAGTCCAGGGTCCTTGGATTGCCTGGGGTGTAGGTGCCGCGTCGTGGGACTTCTAACTGAAAGTCGAACATTTGGTAAATCCACCAGGTCTGCTGGCTGACGACCACCCATGCCAGCGTCCTAGGGACTAGGGAAAATGGCGCAAACGACGAATGCGCCCACGTACCCCCCACCCAAGATCAACGACACCTTGCGTTTAGCCTCGGAGCCAAAAAGGGCTTCTGACAGGATCTATGGTGATCGTCAAATATATCGAATAGGGCTCGAGTCCTCGGGGAAACTTCCTTGCGGGTACACCGCTTTTTTTGGCTCCCAGTGCGCGTCAGACTCGAATATCTCAGTTGTGGAGGCAACCCAGTAAGGGCGAGAAAGTTCAGTGAGACTAAGTGAGGTCACAAAGTGAGTCTCGCCGGTGATGTCGACGTAGCGAATCTTGACGGCGAGCCCGCCGTACGACTCTGCTGCCATAACGATGCTGTGCTCCACGGACCCGGACTTCAATGTGAAGCTAAGAACCTCTGTCTCGTTGGCAGGAAGCACAGTTCGCCACCCGTTTGCTCGGACGACCACCCCTGGGCGAGGAGATAAGAGGCACTCTTGGATGAATGCCGGGCCCGCACCAGCATTTTTTATCGGAAGGGTTAGCTCTGCTTGGGTATCCGCAGACCTAAGCAAAATGCCCCGATCACCCATGCTCGTCGAGTCTCCCTGCAGTTTGGCTTCGATAAGAACTGGTCGAAAAGTGCCGAGCAGGGCCTGAGAGTCGACGCGAAGATTCTCTCGAGCTACTTCAAGTTGCTCTTTCACATTTTCGACTTGTCTGCCAAGCCCTATCAACGAGCGGTAGCCAAGGATAAGTGAAACGATTCCAACCACCAGTAGTGCGATTGTCACGTACGCCGATAAAGCGGTCGGATTCCACCAAGTGCTTGCTACCACAGACAAAGTATGCCACTCGTTACGGTTTCGGCGGTTAGTGCGCTGGTTCAGACTCTTGGGGATTAGATGACGCGCACTCTAAATGGTTGAAAGTCGTGAGCCCGAGGCATTGATATTGAAATTATCAGCCCTTGACCAGGCTCATCTATAGTGATTCTTCAGGAAGAATGGCAGAGCGGACTAATGCGCTGGCCTTAGGATCCAGTGAGGATGATTACCTCCGCGGGTTCAAATCCCGCTTCTTCCGCAGAAATGCGGATGCGCACCGCCTTAGTCGGTGCGCATCTACTTCCCTCGAGAAACACTCCTGGTGATTAGTCAGGCAATCTCTTCGGGCTCCTCTCCTTTTGGCGAGTACCTATACGGTACCACCAAAGGAGCGAATGTCAAGATATTTTTCCGCAGGGAGCAGGCGGAAGACTGTGGCACCTACTGATACATGAACGCGTCTTCGAGGGTCATTTCTCCAAGACCCGTCGTGTGAGCCATATTTTGGTTGATTCAGATCGAGATCCGAGCCTCAGCCGAAGGATTGGGTGCGAGGGCGCCGATTGGCTATGCCTAATTTCGAGATGTGTTTGGCTGCCCGTCATTTCGCACCCGCCTGGGCCAACAAGACATTCCAGTTGCCGTGAGCGTTGGCGAGCTGGGTCTCGCCAACCAGAAGGTAGCGCCACTTGTGGGTGACTTGATCACTGTCGGTGGCGAAGCGAGCGAACTTCTCGGCGGCTTTCTTCTTGACGAGAACCTCGGGGCTTTCGAGGTTGAAGTCGGCCTTGGTTTCTACGAGCCAGTAGGTGCCGTCGGTGTCTTCTAGGGCAAAGTCTGGGTAGTAGGTCTGACCTTCGTAGTTGATGACTAGCCCATCGCTCCGGTGAAGTCGAATCCAGCGCTTGATGTTTGGATATTCATCAAGCAGCACAGCCATCGTGCGTTCAGTCGAAGAGTCGAACCTTGGTGGCGGAGGTGGGATTTGAACCACACGGCCTCCGGGTTATGAGCCCGACGAGCTACCAGACTGCTCTACTCCGCTAGGTGGATAGTGTCGACGTTCGGCGGTGGGTCAAGGGTCGTCGGTACACCTGGCGGTAACGGGCGTTCGTGGTGGTGTGGTGTTTGTATGCGCGTCGCGACGTGTGGGGTGGCAAGAGTGGTCGGTATACGACAACACCCCCGAGGCCTGCGCTTGGACTGCGGCGCAAAGGCTTCGGGGGTGTTGGTGGTTTGTAGGAGCTACTGGGCGGCGAGGCGGCCCAGGCGCTTGGCAACGTTGACCACGGACGTGAACGGCGTGGACGAGTCGGTCTTCATGTCGACTTGCGACAAGAACATCTCCCAGGTGAAGGGTTCGGCACCGAGTTCGCGCTCGAGGTAGGGACCTAGAGAGCCGGTGAAGTGCATCATCACCTGTGAGGTGGTCATCGTCGCGAATTCGTCGTTCCACTCGGGCCAGGTCTTGTCTTGAACGGAGCCAGGGTAGTTCACTCGACCAGTCCACGTGCGAGGACTCCAGCGTTCACCGAGCGTGTCGGCGAGGCGGGCGCACACGGCGTTGTAGTCGGCGAGGTCGAAGAGGCTGTAGTTGCCCTTCAACCACCGCAGCATCGGCAAAGCCAGCGACTTGTTCTCGTGTACGAGAGGCAAGTGGGCTAGCTCGAACATGAGCTGTGCGTCAACGGCCACGTGCTCGGGCTTTTTGACGTAGATGCTCTGGGCGGCGTACTCACCGGTGGCGATGAGCGACTTGGCCTGTTCGACCGTGAGGCTCGAGAGACTGGTGAGTCCCTCGACGTCGTGGCTGCGGTACCGGTAGAAGCTACCGAACCCACGGTGTGGGTTGGCGTGGATTGCTTCACGGACCTCGGGTGCGACGTAGGGGTTAGCCTCCATGGCCGCTTGGACCGACGCACTGGGTTCGCAGGGTTGATCGCCTTCTACCAGGCCGGCCATGCGCAGTTGCAGGGTCGGATCGGTGAGGAAGCGACTTGCCGCGACTGCTCGAGCTACACCAAAGTACAACTGCCGCTTCGTTGCGAGCGTCGTGACGACCGCGGGGCGGTGCCAGAGGGCTCGTTCAAGCAGCGGGTACGAGGAGAACAGACGCTGGTGGTCTTCTTTCGGGTACCACTCTGATACTGAGGCGAGCTGGGTAACGAGGAAGTCGTCACCAAAGGCGCTGTTGGCTTGGCCTAGGGCCAGCAACTTCGCCTCAGGTGAGAAGTACTCGTACTGGGCTCGGTGGAACTTTGCGTCATTGCGATAGCTCGAGATCAGGATCTTCTCGACGGCTACAGGCAACGCGGCGCCACTGATCGCCATAAGCGCTTCGTGGCAGAGTGAGTTGCGTTCGACGAACAGCTTGAGGGCCTGTGGATCGGTGAAGCCGTGAGCGGCTGCCGTTACCTGCTGGGCGGGAGTGAGCGGGCGGGCGACCAGCAAGGTACGCACGTCGGGGTCACTGTTGGCCCAGAGGTGGCTCCACTGTTCGTCGGGGAGTTGGGGGTTGGTCGCCAGGACCAGGGCCCACTGCTTGGACGTCGCCAGGGAGTTGAAGACCCGGGGCGGAAAGTGCAAGAGCGTGGACAACAGCTTTTCGCTGAACGTCATGGTGATTTCCTTGTTTGTGTAGATACCGGGACTAGATGCCTCGGACGGTCTCTACCGTTCGAGCAAAGGTCTCGAGGGGAATACGAGAGGCTAACCTGGCGGCTCCCCTGGCTTGTCTCCCAGGGCCTGGGGAGGACAGAAACCCTGGTCGATCTTCCAAGGAAGGCCGAACCAGGGTTCATAGGGAAGAGGGTTCCGAGAAGGTGAGAAAGGGAAGCTTGTTGCTTCTATTCTACCTGATAAAAGGCCAAAAGTGGGTGGTTTGTACATAAGTCCAGCGGTCTTGGAGCGTCTGGGGTGTAGATGGTTGGGTCGGGGTATTTTTAACTGTAAATCAAGGAGTTGCTAACTGCGTTCCCTGGTTCCGTCAAGACTTCAGTGACATTTGGACACATGATCGGCTAGAACTGGACGGTGCCCGTGGAGCCCACTCCCGGGATCGAACCGGGGACCCCTTCCTTACCATGGAAGTGCTCTGCCTCTGAGCTAAGCGGGCGATACCACATCTACTGTGGTGTGGTGTTGGTCGGTGTCAATGAGGTGGGCGGGGCGACTGGTTTCTGGGCGTCGAGGGCAGCCAGTTCGGCTTCGAGCTGGTGCACCACGATCTCGGGGTGCCCTTGGTGATGGGCTAGGGCCATGGACAACCAGAGGTTGGCCTTGGGAGCAACGGCCGAGCCGTAGGACAGCTCGATGTTCTTGACGTGATTCGAGAGACTGACGACCAGTACCGGCGATGAGTCGGAGCGTTGGAGGGAGACGACCTTGTCGAGGGGCATGTCGATGGTCTTCTTGGCTCCGACGAAAACGAGGCGCTGGTTGGTGATGTAGAAGGTCCCGGTGTCGATGGCGGTGGGGGTAGGCACGCCCTTGACGTAGTGACCTGATGAGGACCCGACGTAGGTGCGTACGGTGTGGCCGCCGATCGAGCCCAGGGGTACGGAGATGCCCCTCGACCCACCGACGTAGTGACCGCCGGTCACGCGATCTTCGACCAGACCGGTACCGGTGATATAGCCCGCGACGCGCTCGTTGACGTGCAGCACGATGTTGAGACCGTCACCCGATCCGAGCGTCTTGGCGTAGGCAATGAGGTTCACTAGGTTCTGGTGATGGGTGGTCCACGCCGCCAGGTCGCGTTCGGCGTGCTGGCGGGCGAGGTCGGCTTGGGCGGTGGCGGCGAGGGACGCCTCGATGCGCTGTTTTTCGGCGCGGCGGGCGCGGAACTTTTCGAAGGCCATGGGCACGCTTTCTGTCTCTAATGGTGATTTGTACCGTGCGAATCGGTATAGGCAAAGGCCACTAACAACACAACACCCCACCAACGCGTACCGGCTGCTCGTAGAGCAGGGCACGACACTGGTGGGGTGTTGGAAGTTGAGTAGCTAGGTCGGGGACTTCCTAGAAGACTCGAAAGCCGCCGGCGTCGGCAGCGTTGGTGAGGTATTCGATCCAACGCGGCCAGAAGGCGATGGGCTCGTTCTCGTCGTTGAGCGGGGCGTAGTCGTAGGGCCAGCCCTGCTGATCGCAGAACTTGCGCCACTGGCTGACTGCGCCGAGGCACTCGAGCGGTGTGACGTTCCATCCGTCGTTGGAGCAGAACTTGTGGATTGGGATGCCGGGCTCGTCCTTGGTTCCAGACTCTAAGTACGCGTCGGAGGCGAAGCCTTCATCGGTGGGGACGTCGAGCGCAGGGTCGGGATTGGAGTCGTAGGCCATACCGAAGTTCCACATGAGCTCGCGAGCGATGCCCATGCCCCAGATGTTGAGGCGGAAGTAGGTGGACTGGGCCCGTTCGAGCTCTTCGTAGATCTCATCAGCCTGCTCTTGGGTGATCAGGCCGGCGTTGCGATCTGCAGTAGCGGCGTCGAGGCGAGTTTGGATCTCCGCGGTCTTCGCCTCAACGGCGGGTGGCGTGGAGTTCCAGTACATGTCGTAACCCATGGGGTCTCCTTCTTTCGAAGTGGTTTGTGGTGACGTCGAGCGTCGGGGTCCACCGTTGAAGCGGACGTGCCTTGTCGAAGGGCCCGCAATGGCTGGCGTCGAGGGTTAGAAGACCTGTAAGCCACCGTGGACGGATGAGCTAGCCAGGAACTCGAGCCAGGCGGGCCACCACGAGACCGGGCGGCGGTTGTTGTCTACCAAGATATGGTCGAGCGGCAGAGAGCGCGCGTGGCACCAACGTCGCCACAGGTTGAGTGCGCCGAGACACTCAAGAGGGGTGATGATCCACCCGCTGGGCGAACAGAGCTTGTGTAGGGCGATGCCCGGACGAGGCTTGACCCCGGAACGCAAGAAGAGCTCGTTGGGGGTGGGCTCGTCGAGGGCGGGGTCGTAGGTCATCTGCGTGAGGGTGGGATCGGGCGCGGAGTCGTAGGCCATGTCGGTGAGCTGGCAGAGCGTACGACACAGGACCATGTTCTTGACGCTGAGTCGGAAGTACCCGGCGTCGGCTCGTTGGATATCTGAGTAGAGCGAATCGAGTTCTTCGGGACTGGCCGAATAGGCGCGTGCCAGGGTGAAGCGCTCGCGCAGCTGCTCGCCGCGGTGTTCTCGTTCGGGTGATATGACCAGCCATCGCATGTCGTAGCCCACGACCCCTCCTCTTTGCCTACGTGAGGTGAGTATGTCGTTGGGGTCAGGCGTGTGCATTCGCCCCAACTAGCGCGGGGCCTAGCTGTTGGCGGTGATCGAGACTCGCCAGTACGACGGTGTGTTGCTCGAGGTGAACACCGTGACGACTGCGACTCGCGCATTGTGGATCCCGAGGCCCCTTAGCTGGGCGAGCAAGAAGCTCTCGACGGCGAGCGCCCGGTTCTTGGCCAAGGTTTTGTTTGCCACGCTCGTCGCTGGGTTCAGCGCGGTCGTGGTGATGGTGACGATCGTCTCGTGCTGGGTTCGCATCGCGTGGACCAGTGAGGCCAGGATCGCCTTGGCGGCGGGAGTTAGCAGCGCCGAGTTTCGCGTGAAGAGCACGGTGGCGACCGTCTTGTTGACGCACCGGCCCCACTGCGCGACCAAGGTACTAGAGGTGCTGGGGGTGTACGTGGTCATGGCGGTGTAGGTCGAGGCCCCACTGCTCCAGCCAACGAAGGAACAGCCCGTCTTGGACATGCCCGTGGCGGCGGGTAGTTCTATCGCCGAGCCCCGGGCAGTGGTGATCGGGGCTACTGAGCCGGTGCCGGTACCGGGCGAGAACGTGATGGTGTAGGTGGGTAGGACCACCCACTGGGCGACGCAGGTGACGTTGGCTGCCGGGGTGAAGGTGTTACCGGGTAGATAGGTCACTCCCCCACAACTCCAGCCGCTGAAGCGGTCCCCCG
>Ga0214192_1001063_pt1 | contig 15682 bp, 11 predicted proteins | sample TroBogEpilimnion_44_FD_153030 | JGI IMG/M metagenome (GOLD analysis project Ga0214192, IMG submission 153030) | Freshwater microbial communities from Trout Bog Lake, WI - 29JUL2008 epilimnion | ecosystem: Environmental > Aquatic > Freshwater > Lake > Epilimnion/Euphotic zone | place: Trout Bog... | reverse complement strand
CGTTCGTGCCGGAGGCAGCCGCCGTAATGTTCGAGGAGCAATTGATGGTGATGGCAGTATTGGTCACGGTAACCGTAAAGCTGCAGGTATTGCTCTGACCGCAGTAGTCATAAGCGCTGCAATAGACCGTGGTGGTACCGACGGGGAAGGAACTGCCGCTGGGTGGATTACATATAACAGAAGGCGTACTGCATCCACCACTGGCGGTGACTGAGAAGAATACCACCGATCCGTTCGTGCCTGAGGCAGCCGTCGTAATGTTCGAGGAGCAATTGATGGTGATGGGAGTATTGGTCACGGTAACCGTAAAGCTGCAGGTATTGGTATTGCTGCAGGCGTCATAAGCGCTGCAATGGACGGTGGTGGTGCCAACGGGGAAGGTGCTGCCGCTGGGCGGAAAGCAAACTACGGTAGGGGAACTGCATCCGCCGCCGGCAGTGACCGTAAAGAAGACGGTTGATCCGTTCGTTCCGGCGGCACTCGCGGTGATATTGGAAGGGCAGTTGATTTGAACCGGAGTGAGTGTGTTGGAAATCACCATGATTGGCACCGAGGAAGTGTTATTCAGTGGGTTTGGGTCGACGAATCCGGATGGAAAAAAGAAAATCGTGTTGGTGAACAATCCATTGGCCAATGGCACCAGCGTAAGATAGAGGACGTTTGTGGTTCCTGGTGCACCCGGGGTAACCGTCCAGGTGTTTGCGGAAGGGTTGTAGGTTCCGTTTCCGCTCGAAGTAACGTAGCCAAAACCCGGGGGTAGCTGTTCATAAACGATGAGGGGGGCCAGGACCGGGGAAGGTCCGTTATTTGTCAGCAAAAGACTGACGGTGAAGGGCTGTCCGTTGGTTAGCGTGGTACTCGGAAGGAACTGTCCCACTGCCAGATCGGTGGTGTTGGTGGTGAACCCGGAAAAACCGTTCAGCACCGAGGCTAATAAGAATAAAAGGATCAAGCCGGGCTTCGCCGCAAAATTTTTGATGGTATTCATAGTATGAGCATGAATTTTTGGGACGGAAACAATTTCCCATTACGACGGGTGCTCCCGCGCACCCAAGGCAACTGGCTCAAAAATCGAAAATACGAACAGACAAACTGGTAAGACCTAGATGATAATGAGTTTAAACAAATTTATGATAACAAGTCAATTCATTAATGTATGGTGCAGAGGAATTTTCGCTTATTTGGTTAAAAAATAAAAAAACCGCCATCCGGTCTTGCAGGCATGGCCTGCAAGTTTGGGGTGGCGGCTGTCCGCTGAAATGAAGTGGAGTGCTAAGGCTTAATAAGCGGCCAATCCCAGAACGAGATCCTGAGTAACGGGAGTACCCAGGCCGGTGACTTCATCGAATTTGGGCGTGGCACTAAATCCGCCGTTGTTACCGGCAGTAACGTCATAAAAATAGTAACCATAAAGCGGTCCTGTTTTACTGGTGGCTCCGGCAATCAAATAAAGCGGAGTGGTTGCACCGGAAAGGGTGGCCTTTCTGGCGGCAGCGCGGCGTTCATTCCCCAATGCCACCACGGCTCCCCAGATCGGGCAGCTCAGGCTGGTGCCTCCCACTTGAAACCAGCCCTTTTGTCCGCTGTAACTGGTGCTGTCATAAATACTGACCCCGGTGTTGGGATCCGCAATCATGGCGACATCCGGTATCGCACGTGAGGGGGTGGTTTGCCACCCATTTTGAAAAGTGGGCCTGGTATAATAGGCACTATAACCCCCACCGCTGCCCGCCCACCCGACTTCCGGCGAGACCAAGTTTCCGGCCGCATTCAAATGGAGGGTGGTTCCACCCACTGCCGTGACGTAAGGGGATACTGAGGGCCAACCGGCTCCGGCCCCATTGTCCCCGGACGACGCAAAAAACGACACCCCATTCTTTCTAAAATGAGAATCGAGAGTGCTTTCCCCGGAAAATTCCGCGCCTTCCCAACTCATGGATACAATGGTGGCACCGGCATTGACCGCTGCATCCACCGCCGCCAACAATCCATTCAAAGAAGGAGCGGAGGCTTCGGAGAGTATGATCTTTGCCTTGGGGGCGATCGCGTGCACCCACTCAACATCCAGCGAGGTTTCCAGTGCCCATCCGGCATCCACAGCCATGTTACCTGCGGGCTTTAGGATGGTCACAGTGGCGGCGGGAAGGCCGAAAGTGGCGGAAAAGGTATTCAAATCGGCTTGAATGGTCGGGCTCCCATAAGCATCCACGATGGCGATCACCTGGCCTGCCCCTCCGTTGGTATAGACATCCAGTCCGTAAGCATGCCGGATTTGAGCGGGATGATATCCAATCGGCGACACCGTGGCCATGGGTGAAAAGTGAATCGAGGGGTGCAGGGCATTGGCAGTGCGGGGAATTCTGACGAATTCCCGCTGGGCCAGTGAGGAATTGCAGGAAATCAGAAGAACGGAACAACACAGGGCAAACAGATTTTTATTAAGCATACAAACCGAACAGTTCATTTTTAATTGGTTAAGACACCATTGCGAAATGGCGATTCCCCGCTCAGCAATTAACAGGCCGATTAATGAATGACCATTAGAGGAGTTTACAGTTCCCATCCAAAGTTCGTTGCTCCTGAATCATTTCCAAAAGTCTGAAAAGTATCTCGAAACGATGCAGTCACCCTGAGCAGGGTGTCCATTATGTGGATCAAATGGCCGATAACTTGCGAGCGATGTCCCATGGATGGACAGTGCGGGCGTCTTTTCAGGCAGTCTTGCAGAATGACAAGCAAGTTCACAAAAATTCTTGGATGAAATTCCTGTCCACGTTTGGATGAAGCATTGCTTTCAGGCTTTTGTGAATCTATAAACGCTTCATGGGTAATCTTGAAAATCAACTCGACACCTTTTTACGTGCGAAACCTCAAGTCGGTGAAGGCGTTTACATCGCTCGCGGAGCTGTGGTGGTCGGGGATGTGCGCCTGGGGGATCAAGTCAGCATTCTTTACAACGCGGTGCTTCGGGGCGACATCAATTACATCGAGGTGGGTCATCATTCGAACATTCAGGACAACGCGGTGGTTCATCTGGCGGATGATTTTCCCTGCATTATCGGCAACTACGTGACGGTAGGCCATTCGGCGATCATCCATGCCTGCCGGATTGGCAATGAGGTACTGGTGGGAATGGGCGCGGTGGTGCTGGATGGCGCGGTGATTGGCGACCAATGTTTGATCGGCGCGAAGGCGCTGGTGACGGGTGGCACGGTGATTCCGTCAGGCTCGCTGGTGCTGGGTTCCCCGGCGAAGGTGGTGCGGGCATTGACTACTGAGGAGCGTGGAAACTTGAAACACTGGGCGGATAAATACGTGACCAATGGTGCCTATTGCTTGAAACATGGGATCCAAGTCGGCGCGCCTCTGGAAGTCTGAATTCCAAACTTTGCGCGACGTTCAGCCTCAAAAAAATTCACCTGCAAGGTGGGATGCACAAGGCAGGTGAAAACTAGATTTTCTTTGGTGGCAGGATCAGGCTTGGACGGACCGATATTTGCGGGCCACTCCTACTAGTGCCAATCCGGCAATAATTTCAGCGCTCCATCCCGTGGCGTCGGGAACTGAGGGGTTGCCTTTCGGGACAACGGAGAAATCATCCACAACGTAGGCGTTGTCATTATACCCGGCTTGTGGATTCTCATCGATTTGCAATCGAAGGGTATCCCCCGTTCCAGCAAACGCGGTGGAAACATTCTGGGGTACCAAGGTGGGGCTCGTTCCAGAATAAATTCCGTCAAACAACACCCCGCTTGTGGTGGTGTCAAACAGCTTGACCTCGAGCTTTGATTGAGAACCCAAGACCCATGACATCCAGTTAAAGGTCAGGTTATAGCTCTGGCCAAACACAGAGGCAAAATCCTGGTAAATGTTCACATTGTTACCGAATGAACCTTCTCCATCGGTATTCAAGCTGTAATTACCGGTGATGTAAGGATAGACCGTGGTGTTATGAATGGTGGCGGCAGTATTGGGTGCGATCGTCCAGCCTGGAATGGCGTTTCCGGTCATCACGGTATAGCCGCCGTAGGGGGTTGAATTCGCGCTCGAGATCCCATAAAGCGGTTCGTTCTCAAAGCCGCCATTCACCAGGATGTCAGCATGCGCCATGAGGGGCGCAGCTGCAAGGAGTGCGGAAAGACCTGTCAGAGTCAGGAGTTGTTTTTTCATAAGGATTGTGGGTAGGGGTTGCTGAGTGTGAAATGATTTCAACCACACTTTGTGCTGAAACACAACAACTTAATTAATTGAATCACTATTACTGATTGTAAATAATTCCCTGCCAATTGTTTAGCTCAGAAAATTGCCATGCAGTTTTTCTTTCCCATCTTGAACTGGACTTCTCAAAGCGTGATCACCGTTAAGTTGACGCCGAATTTAAAGTGAAGCGAAATTCTGTTTTTTATGTCGGGGCCAAAGAAGCCTTATCGTCTGGCAATTGTTGTTTCGCCTGTTATTATTTCCCGCGCTTATGATAACCGCCGCAGTCAAATATGGTCCGGATAAATTCGTCAACCGCGAGTTGAGCTGGCTGGAGTTCAACCAGCGGGTGCTGGATGAGGCGCTGGATGCTTCGAACCCCCTTTTGGAGCGGGTCAAGTTTTTCACCATCGCCAGTTCCAACCTGGATGAATTTTTTGAAGTTCGAGTGGCGGGCTTGAAGCAGCAGATGGAGAGTGAATCCGCGGCCCGGAGTGTGGACGGCCTCACCCCCTCGGAAGCGTTGCGCGCCATCGCCACACGGGTCCGCCAGATGGTGGATCAACAATACCATTGCTGGCGTGAAGACCTGATCCCCTCCCTCGCGCGCAACAAAATCAATTTCCTGGATTACCATCATTTGAACGAGGCTGACCGGCATTGGGTGGAGAATTACTACCAGAACGAAGTCCTGCCCGTGCTGACTCCGCTGGCCATCGACCCCGCGCATCCTTTCCCCCAGTTGCTCAACAAATCCTTGAACCTGATCGTGCGGTTGGAAATGAAGTCCGTGGATCGCACCATCCGCCATCTGGCCGTGGTTCAGGTGCCCCGGGTTTTGCCCCGGCTGGTGCCGCTTCCCCGAACGGATGGGAGCCGGGACTATATCTATCTGGGCAATCTGATTGGTCATCATCTGGCTAATTTATTCCCGGGCACCAGCGTGGTGGGTTTCTGGCATTTTCGAGTCACCCGCAACAGCGAGCTTTATATTGATGAAGAAGAAGCCGCCAATTTGCTCAAGGCGGTGGAGTCCGAGTTGATCAACCGCCTGCGCGGACAGGCCGTCCGTCTGGAGGTGGATAAAAATTGCCCGGACGAACTCCGTCAAGCCCTTTTGAAACATCTCAAACTTTCCGAGGATGATGTTTACTTGATTGACGGCCCCCTTAATCCGACCCGCCTTTCCACGGTCTGGCAGGGAGATCATTCCCCCGAACTGCGCGATCCGCCTTTCGTTCCAAAGGTGCTACCGCAACTGGCGGATCCCGCCACTCTTTTTGAAACCATCCGCAAAGGTGACACCCTGCTGCATCATCCCTTTGAATCATTTGAAAGCGTGGTGAGTTTCCTGGAAACCGCAGCGGAAGACCCCAAGGTTTTGGCCATCAAACAAACCCTGTATCGCACCGGGGGCGACCGCCGGATCATTGGCGCGTTGATGACCGCCGTGAACAATGGCAAGCAGGTCACGGCGGTGGTGGAATTGCGCGCCCGTTTTGACGAGGCCAACAACATCAAGTGGGCGCAGCAGCTGGAGGAAGCCGGGGTGCTGGTGGTGTATGGATTGGTGGGTTACAAAATTCACGCCAAGATGTCGCTGGTCGTTCGCCGCGATGAAGACGGCATCCGGCGCTATGTTCACCTGGGCACCGGCAACTACAATCCCACCACGGCGAAGCTTTACACGGATGTCGGGCTGCTCACCTGTCGTCCCCTGATCGGGGAGGATGTCACGAATATTTTCAATTTGTTGACCGGAATTTCCCAATTTCAGGGGACACACTGTCTGCTGGTGGCCCCGTATGAATTGCACAGCCGGATGGTTGCAAAAATCAACCGCGAGGCCGTGAACGCCAGGCAGGGATTACCCGCCCGGATCATTGCCAAGATGAACGCGCTGGTGGATGAGCGCATCATTGAAGCGCTCTATGACGCTTCGCAGGCCGGGGTGAAAATTGATTTGATTGTGCGCGGAGTGTGCTGCCTGAGGCCGGGCATTCCCGGCGTGAGCGAAAACATCACGGTGCGCAGTATCGTAGATCGTTTTCTAGAGCACAGCCGCATTTTCTATTTCGAGAATGCCTGTCATCCCGAGGTATTCGTCGGCAGCGCGGATTGGATGCCGAGAAATTTCTTCCGCCGCATTGAAGTGGTGTTCCCCATTGAGGACGGAGTCTTACGGGAACGTTTGATTGCCGAGATTTTGGGGACGGTCCTGAAGGACAACACCAAGGCACGGCGGATGCATCCGGATGGTTCTTACACCAAAGGCATACCGGTTGAAGGCGGGGTCGCCCATCGCAGTCAGATGGAATTCATGGCAATGGCCCAGCCATTGCCGCAAAGTACGGGTGGTGGGGAGGGAGGAAAAGATTTGAAGATGAAACTCGCCAAGCGACCAAAGGCTTTGAAAAAGACCCCTTCGGTTTAGAGCGGTTCAAGAAATACCGTGGCCATTCGGGGAGGTGTAAAATAGAGAACGCCCCCGCTATTTCTTGAAACGCTTTAGGTTAAGGTCATCGCTGCAGGCGGAAAAACTGATTGCCGCCGCCGATGGAGACCACGGTTCGATTCATGTTGTTACTCAGTGTCACCCCATTGGTGACCGCACTCCAACTGGCATTGGTTCGGGAGAGGCTCGTCGAGGTCTGCAAAGTAAAGCCGGCAGGATAAATCGGCCAGCTGAGCACCAGCGAGTTCCCGCTTCGATTCAGGTTCAAACTGGTGCTGAAGAATTCATAAGCCAGTGCATACGTTTCCGATGTTGAAACCGTGTTTCCCCCGGCCTTCAAAACCTCCAGCGCATATTTTCCTGCGGGCAGGTTGCGCAGATAAATCATTTGGACGTTATCCACCGCGCTGCTGGAGGCGCCCACAAGCTGCGAGTTTGAAAGATCATAAAGGTAAAGGTTGAGATGATTGATGTTGGTCTGGTTCAACTGCCGGTTCCACACCAGGGTCAGCGTGCCGGTGAAAGTGGCGTTGGAAATGGAGTTGGTGACGGTGAAGTCGTATTCGTTGATGGCGTCTTTGGTTGTGCTGGAGGTGATGGTGTTATTGTCCCACCCGCTCAGGTTGGAAATCACTGTGCCCGTGCCGAGCGGTAAATGACTCGCTCCCGTGCCAACAGTCCGGGTGCTGGAATAAGGGTGTTTGCCTCCGGTGAGTTGCTTGTAGGAGTTAAGCACATTCAGCACACCTGCTCCGTAAACGGGATCCAGCGGACTGGGTGAAGGTGCGGACCAGCTTCCCGGTTTCACGGTACCGTTGAGGAGGAGGGCTTTGATGGTTTTCAGATTGGCGGAGGAATTGGTGTCCGCTCCGCCATCTCCCCGCACCGCCGCCTGCAGGAGCAGCGCGGCAGAGCCTGTGACCAGCGGCGTGGAGTAGGAGGTTTCGCTGGCAGGTGCGCAGAGATCGGGCTTGGCACGTCCATTGTCCAGGGTGGGACCCGAGGCTGTGTTCCCCTGATAGGCACCCACGCCGATGCCATTGTAGGAGGTGGCCGGGGCGGCAACGGTGCCCCCGTTGTTGGCGCCGCTGACGAACAGCGTGTTGTAGCGCTGAGAAAAATCGTCAAAACTGGAATCCGTCGTTTCCTGGTCGGCAGGGGTCTGGGTTCCATAGGTGTAGCTCTGATTGACCACGGGATCGCCGTTGATACCGGAGAGGAATTGGACGAAATAATTGGCTTCGTAGTTATCGAGATGCAGAAGGTTGGTGGCGACACCCGAGGTCAAACCGAAGCCAAGATTGGCGACGGCATCCGCATGGCCGGATTCCGTTCCGATGCCGTTGGGATAATTCGTCGTGCCCAAGGCGGACTTATAATAGGTGATGTAGCCCGGGGAACGTCCAAGGTAGGGGGGACTGACCTCCCAGTCCGTCCCACCGGCGGTAAACTCCGTCTCGACCTGGGCCGCGCGCACCCCGCTGCCATTCAAATGGGTGGTGATGGAAAAAAGCAGCGTGGCCCCGATTTCATCCAGCACGCCGGCGAAGCTTTTTGCGGAAAAAAGGAATAAAATGAGCGAAAGGGCGTGAAGCATCGCGCAGGCAGGGCGAACGCGGCGATATCCGTTTCGGCATGGTTCAAAGGGTGACAGGCGGCTCATGATGTTTCCGAAAAATCTTCATTATAAGTTACCATTCCACGAGTGAAATTCAATCCTTGGTAAGGAATCCGGTATTCTAAAACCCGCCGGGCGGCGGTGCTTTTGCCTTTGGGCTTCGTTGGTTTGTTGCTTACAGCCCGCTGTGGGGATGCGCGGAACAATCCGCCTCGCCCTAAGCCAAAATCCCCAGCCGCAGCACCCCTCGGAATTTTCAGACAGGCTATAAGGGTAATTTTGACCCATTCCTTTCATGAAAGAAGTCTAAAACTGGGACAAAGAATGGAGTCGCACTCCCATAGACCGTCAAAAAACATGAAGATTTGAGCGTGTTTCGAGAGTTTTTGATTCATTCGCGTCTTTGGCATAATTCGTGGTTAGAGGTAGTTGCAAGCTGAGCTGGAATAGGTCCGGCCTGCCAAAACTGAAAATAGAATTGAATTTATGGCACACGTTTTAGTCATTGACGATACCATTGAGGTCCGTTCCGTGGTGATCTGCTCCCTGACCGCGTTTGGCTTCACCACCAGCGAGGCGAATAGTGGCGATGAAGGCATTGCAGTGGCACTGCGCGTGAAACCCGATGTCATCATCTGCGACCTGCAAATGCCGGGAATGGATGGATTCAGCACCCTGTCGGCTGTTCGCGAGCATCCGGCCATTGCCAATGTCCCCTTTATTTTTCTGACCGGTTCCCAGGAACGCCGTGATTTCCGTCGTGGAATGGTTCATGGAGCGGATGATTTCATCACCAAACCTTTCAATCCCGAGGATTTGGTGGAGGCGGTTCACAGCCGGATTGCAAGGCACGGTGAACTCCGGCAGGCAATGCAGCGTGATGCGGCCAGGTTGAGCAACAAGGTGGTGCAAATGATTTCGACCGAGCTCAAAGCCCCGCTGGAAGGCATCATGGGCGCCGCCACGCGTCTGATTGAGGATTACCCCAACCTGACCACTGACAAGGTGATCAGCAGTGCCCGGCGCATCAATGAATCGGCCGAGCGTCTGAACGATTTTGCCCGCAACCTGGGCGCGGCCTGATCTGCAGGACCGCGTTTAAAAGAAAGTTTTTTTACTAACCCGCCTGCCTGTTTGCTGCTAGGGTGTGCATGCGCGTTCCAGTAAAAAAATGTCCTCGCGACACCAAGTCCTGCTTTCCGCATTTGCCTGTCAGCCGCATACCGGTTCGGAACCGGAGATCGGCTGGCAATGGGCACTTCAAACCGCACGCTTTCATGACGTCACGGTGCTGACCCGCGAAATTCATCGCGAAGGCATTGAGAAAGAATTGGAACGTCTGGGCGGCACGCGTCCACTGCCGGAATTCATTTACCTGGATGAACCGGACTGGCTCATGGCCATTTACCATCGGTTCAAGACTTACCGCATCAACCACCTTCTCTGGCAACGATCGGCCTGGCATTTCATCGAACAACTCAAACAACAGAGATCGTTTGACATCCTCCACCACGTCACCTACGGGGGATACCGCTTTGGCACGGGTATTTGGGGTCACGGCATTCCCACCGTCTGGGGACCGGTCGGCGGCATTCACTCGATTCCCTGGCGATTTTTGCCGTGGGATCATCTTCCCTCATTGCTCCCGGAGTTTGTGCGGATATTGAACAACTTTGTCCAGGACGCCCCCATTCATAAATTTAGAAGCCGGGCGCGGTTGAGCACCGTTACACTGGTCTCCACTCATGAGAGTCAGGAAATGTTAAAGAAACAAGGGTGCCAATCCTCGCTCATGCTTGCCATCGGGCTGGACATGGCCCAGATGCCACCGCTTCAACCCAGGACTCTGCAACCCAAACTAAGGGTGCTATTTGTCGGGCGGGTATTGACACTCAAGGGAATTGATCTCGCCATCGAAGCCATCGCGCGAACCAAGGCCGATGTGACCTTCACCATCGTGGGTGAGGGCAATTACAAGGAGAAGGGACGACGGCTGGCGGAGAAACTGGGCATTGCGGACAAAGTCACCTTCCGGGGTCACATTCCCGCCCAGGAAGCCCGCCGGGTGTATCAGGATTACGATCTATTTCTGTTTCCCAGCTTTCATGACACCGGCGGGTTCGCAGTGATGGAGGCGATGTACCATCAATTGCCGGTGATCTGCCTGGATTGCGGCGGACCCAAGATGATTGTCCGGGAAGAATGCGGGGTGAAAATTCCCGTGGGCAGCCGGTCCGAGATCATCGCTAAAATCAGCGAAGGCATTGAATTTTATGACCAGCATCGGGAACTGATAGCCCAACAGGGTGCCAACGGACGCAGCGTCATCCTGGGCGAATACGACTGGGAGAAACGCGGCTTGCTGATGAACCAGGTTTACGATGCCGCACTCAAAGCCGTTGGGCGGTCTTAAACTTCCTCCATCTCCTGGAGTTCAGAGCGGACGAGTGCGATGTGGCCGCGCAAACCGTAAAACTGGTCGGCAAAGGATGCGGGCAGTTTCATCTGGTTCACCGAAGCCTCGATTTCATCGATGCGCTGATTAATTTCAGCGTGCGACATCCGGCTTCCCGTCTTGGCCATTTCCCGTTCCAACGCCAGCAGCATGCGGTAGCGACGATAAAGTTGAAGGCGCAGGCGCCATTTGAAGAACGCAGGGATGGCGCGCAATCCGGGAATGAGCACCACGATCAGGGGCAGGAAGACGACCAGGATGCGGTTCAGCAGGCTGGCCTCCCAGAAGGGAAGTTTCTGGTAGAGAAAACTTTTTCCGGATTTATAAAAGCGCGCAGCATCGCCGCTGATGGGAAATTCATGTTCCGTCGGGTTGGGAAATTCCTTCGGCTTGCGGAGCAACGCCGGGCTACCATGAATCTGTTGTGCGGCATCAATCAGCAAATCGGAAAGGGCGGGATGCAGGCTTTTACGGGCCAGCAATTCCACGGTGGGTCCGATGAGATGGAGGTCATGCGGGGGAAGGTTCTTGCCGAAATCAAACGCGCCCATGGGTAACACCAGTTTGTTCAGGTAAGGAATGGTGCGGGTATAGGCATCCGCCTGGCTGAAATCCATGACATGAATATTGGTGGAGGCCAGCAGCGAGCGCAAGATGGTGCGCGAGGCGGAATCACCCATCAGAAAGGCGGCATCCACGGTTCCGTTGGTCAGGCCAGCCACCGCTCTCTCCGCATCAATCTCGAGGATTTCGGCGGAATGGTTGGTGAGGTTGATTCCATTGAGTTGGAGCAGGCTGAGCGCCAGCGCATGGGTGCCGCTGCCGGAAAGTCCCACCGAAATGCGTTTACCCTTAAAGGAAGAGAGGATGGTGACCTCGGGTTCGCCGCGGTAGAAAACAAATACAGGCACATAAAACAAACTCCCCAGAGAAACAATGTTCTCCCGATCGGGGGTGTTGGTCACCCCGTTTTCCACAAAATTGGTGATGCCACCCTGCACGAAGCCGACCATGTCGCCGGACTTGCCGGAGCTAAGACGCTGGAGATTTTGTTCCGATCCTTCCGAGGTCAGGATTTCCAGTTTGACTCCGTTGGAGGCGAGCAGGGCCTGGTATTGGGCTGCATTGGTGGAAAAGCTGCTCCCTTCTGGGCCCGAGGTCAAAATAAGGCGGGAGGGCGGTGCGGAGCTGATGAAAAACCTCATGGCCAACCCCACGAGCACCAGAATGAAAACAAATGCGGTGGTGGCTGCCATACGGCTCAGGCCGAAGGATTCCATCAGGGGATTGATAAAGCGCCCCACGAAGCCGGGGACGGCGGTTTGTTGTCGGTTGGTGGCTGGTATCGGATCGTTTTTCACAAGGCAAAGAATGCCCTAAGGCAGGGAAGAAGACAATGTTGTTGAATCGTCCAGCCGATAAGAGGGAGGAGACTGAAATCCAGTCCTGCTGGGTAATACTTGAGATGGCCAGTCCCCGTGCGCTTCGGCCTGGTAAACAAATCGTTCGATTCCAATCAATTTTGCGCGGGAGGCGGGGTGTTGGTATTGGTGTTGTCCGGACTGCCGCCGATACTGAACAGACGATCACCCTGAAATTTACCGGCCTCCACAAATATGTGATACGCCACGCCTTCCTGCAAAGGCTCGGGTTCGGCGGCCTGCACGGCTGGATGCATGCCCCAGATGCGGTCTCCGTAAATAAAGGCCATGACCGGCGGCGAATTGGATTTGGACACCATTTCCCAGAGGGGATGGGCGTATTTGTTGGTGGAATATTCCGCCTCGGGAACCACTTTGACACGGGTCAATTTGTATTTTTCATCCAGACCAAAATTCAATGTCACCATGGGCATGGCCGCAAGCGCGGAGGAGCCGTTGGCGATGCGACTTCCCGTATCCCCATTACGGGTCCGCACGGTGTACGAAATTTGAATATCATGTTTGCGAAACGCGTCTTTATACAGGTTCCAATAAACGGCAACCAGGACAGCGAGCAGGACAACGATGATAATGCTGTTTTTACGAGTCATGACTGAAAAATCTGACGCCAAAAGACGCCATCTATTCGTTTATAATTTCAGTTGCGTTAAAATGTCCGGTTTCGAGGCATTTGTAACGCAAACGTAACGAAAATCATAAGCATACGTATGAACAAAAGAAAAAAACTTTCCGGGTTCACCTTGATTGAACTCCTGGTGGTGATCGCCATCATCGCCATTCTGGCCGGCCTTTTATTGCCCGCCTTGTCCAAAGCCAAGGAATCCAGCCGCCGCATTTCCTGCCTGAACAATTTGAAACAGTTGGGGCTTTCATTGAAACTTTATTCCCTCGATAACGACGGCTTCTTTGACACCCGGAGTTCCCTGAATCGCTGGCCCACCACCCTGCGTTCCGGTTATGTGAACACCAATCTTCTCCGTTGCCCGACGGACAGCCAAAACCCGCCTCCCCTGACCGGTGGCACCGATACGAACAATTACCCTGCAGATTGCTCCCCGCGCAGCTATATCATCAATGGCTGGAATGACATCATGCACACCACCCTCTCCAAGGACAGCTTCGATGCCTATATGGCTGGCACCTCTCCCTATGCGATGAAAGAAAGTAGTGTCCCTTACTCTTCTGAGACCGTTGCGTTTGGCGAAAAACAGACTGACTCGCCCCAATTTTACATGGATCTGGATGAATCCTACGGCAACGACCTCACGGAACTCGAATTGGGACGCCACTCCGGCACGCATGCGCCGAAATCGGGAGGCTCCAACCACGCCATGGTGGATGGAAGCGCCCGTTACATCAAATACGGCTACAGCCGCTGGCCATTGAACCTGTGGGCTGTCACCGATATGGGTCGGACCAATTACGCCGTTGCGTTTTAGAAAAATTGGGATGGGACATAGTCCAGCCGCTCCAAACAACCAGGAACGGCGGTGGTGTTAATCAGGGCGAGGAGATTATTTGGCCGGTTCGGTGCCGGAAATGGGTTTGCGAACAAATGAATCCAGCACGTTCAAATTTGCATCCAGAAACTCGCCCTTCATCTCAGTGTCCGTAAGGTTCACGGACAAAAAGCCCGGTTTGTCGGCAAAGAATGAGGGATAATCCGAGAAACCTTTCGGACGCAACTTTCCGCCGGCTCCGCTGATCAGGAACAAAGTGGGACTTCCAGCGATTTGAATCCTCTCCAGATCGTGGTCATGGCCTGCGATGAAGCAATCCACCTTCGCTCTCTTAAACAGAGGATCCAGAAATTCCCGCAGGCTGGACAACTGCGCGTCATGGCCATGCGCGCCGTTGGTATAAATAGGATGATGAGCACAGACCATTTTCCAGCGGGCTTTTGAAGACATCAGCTCCTTCTCCAGCCATGCGAGCTGTTCTTCTCCCAAATGCTTGTTCTTATACATGGCCACCTGCAAGGTGGTCTTGCTCCATGCCTGGGTATCGATGGCAAACACTTCCAGTAAAGGCGTTCCTGTGGAGTGATCCACACCTTCGGCGAAAAACTGGCGTTTATAATAATGCGCCTCCATTTTCCAGCGGCTCTCCGGATGGGCTTTGCTGTAGTCAATTTCCACATCCTGCTTGCCGCGCAGCCAGTCGTGATTTCCCAGCACGGCATAAAACGGCATGGGTAGACGGACGGGATCGTAGATTTTCTCCAACTTATCCTGCCACTGCGGATCCTCCACCGAATTAACGCCTTCTTCATAAAAATTATCACCCAGGAACAGCATGAATTGCACTGGATTGTTGCTGGCAGAAGCCTCCGCGGTCTTGGCGAGGGCTTCGGCCACGAGACGCTGTTGCTCGGCCGCGCTGCCTGTATCGCCCACGGCGATGAAATGCAGGCCGGGGTGAGCTGAAGCTTCAGCAAAAGCGAAGGGTGCGGGGTTTAGAACGGCGAGCGACAGCATGACCGCCGCGCAACCCGTTTGTTTTTGAAGTCGAGGAATCCGTTGGGCCAACATGGAATAAATCTCAACATCAAAGCTGGATTGGAGCAAGCCCCAATCCAGCTTTTACGTCTGTGCCCGTGATTTGTTTCGCGTTTGTAACCCAAAACGAACTCAGGCTTCTTTCGTCAGAACCCGTTCCAGCAATTGATTGAGACGGGTGAGCATGGCACGGGGATCTTCCAGCAACCCGGCGGCGACGCGTGCGTTATCCAGGATTTGCTCAGCCACACTGGTGGCCAGGGCACTGTCTTTTTGACGAATCGATTCCAGTCGCGTGACGAGAGGATGCGCGGGATTGATTTCGAGGTCGTGTTTCACGGCGGCATCCGGAGCGACATCCTGTTTCATGGCTTTCATCATCTTGCGCATGTTGGCGGTCATGAACTTGTCGGCATCCACCACCACGGCGGGACTTTCCACCAAGCGCTTGGAAATGCGCACTTCACCCACTTTATCACCCAACGTTTCCTTGATCCATTGAGCCAGTGATTTGGCGGCATCATCGGACAGCGCGCCCTCTTTCTTGGTCTCGTTCAAATCCAGCTCGGCTTTTTCGGCGAGCTTCAAGGTCTTGCCATCGAATGTGTGGAGATGATCGACGACAAATTCATCCCATGAATCGTAAAGGAACAGCACCTCGAATTTACGCTCACGGAACACTTCATAATAGGGACTCGCTTCCGCTGCTCCACGGTTGAGAGTGAGCAGGCAATAGATTTCCTTTTGTTCGGACGGCATGCGCTTCACGTAATCCGCCAGCGAGGTGAGCTTGCCTTTTTCCAATGTGGAAGATTCGAAGCGCAACAATTTGCCCAGGGCTTCCTTGTGCACGAAGTCCGTCACAACGCCTTCCTTCAAGAAGCGTTGATATTCGGCGTAGAACTTTTCATAGGCCTCGGGTTCCTTCTCGGACTGTTCATCAAGGAACTTGAGGAATCGGCCGGTCAAAACCTTGTTCAACTTCTGCATCAGCGAGGTGTCCTGCATGGTCTC
>Ga0214192_1001061_pt1 | contig 15695 bp, 9 predicted proteins | sample TroBogEpilimnion_44_FD_153030 | JGI IMG/M metagenome (GOLD analysis project Ga0214192, IMG submission 153030) | Freshwater microbial communities from Trout Bog Lake, WI - 29JUL2008 epilimnion | ecosystem: Environmental > Aquatic > Freshwater > Lake > Epilimnion/Euphotic zone | place: Trout Bog... | reverse complement strand
TCCGAAAGTCTCGAACGTTACATATTGTTATAATTTGTTATAAATTGTTATACTTATAACACTAACTAGTTTAACGTTCCTTAGGTCACTTCGTGACCCACGGTATTGCTACCTTTTTTATATTCTTTATTAGAATATTCCTTGCACCATTTATATCGCGATTTATCTTGTATCCACATTTACAACTTTTTATTCTATTATTATAATTTTCGCTTTGGATACCACAGTTTGTGCAAGTTTTTGAAGTATATTCTTCTGTCACTTCTACCAATTCACTGCCATACTCCCTACATTTATTCGAGAGGTGCATTTTGAATTTGTAATGACTTAAACTATTTAATACAAACTTTACTCTTCCATTTAACCTTCTTTGTTTGTACACTTTCTTTATCTCCTTTTTACATTCTTCTTCTCCTTTTTCTATTGCTAATTTATTAAAATACTCTTTATTATATTTCCTTTTTCTCAATATATTTTTTGTTTCAAACTTTGGTAATAATATTCTATCAAAATTTTTTACTAAATATAATGCCGTTTTATTATGCAGTTCTTTCACTATATTTTTTATTTTTGTATAACATTTTCTTATTCTCTTTTTGATATTTGTTTTGTTTCTTAAAATACTATTTTTTCTTAGTTTTCTCTCTGCAAATACTTTACCTTTTTTCTTGTATTTAGCTATTATTTTCTCTTTCTTGTATTCCCTAAGATTTTGTTTATTTAGACTTTTATTATCATTCCGTTTTTGCGATAATATTCTTTGATATCTTCTTATTTTTTTCTCTATTCGTAATATTTTATTTCTCATGTTTATACCTAATTTACCATATCCAAGTTCTGAGTAGTACGATTGGAAAATTAGTTCTCCTGGATCCAGCGCTCCAACTCTTATTTTGTCCTTTTTTTGCTTATTCTTTTCAAAATATGGAATACATAAATAATATTCGTTTTCAGCTTTGCTTTTATCAACTAATAATCTAGCATCACAAATTTTAGTTAAGTCCATTTTTTTAATGTTATTCATACCTTTCACTTTACCCAACAAAGATAAATAAAATCCCTCTTTTCTAAAAGCAGTTTTAGGAATAAACGCTGATTGAGATTTAGAAGTATCTTTTGATGTTAATTTAAAATGTTTAATGTGACCATTTTTTAAATTAGTAATACAAGATTTTAAATTAGAAAAAAATACACCAACTTCATCAGATAACATATCATAAGGAGCATCTTTTACATCTTCTCCATAGATATCATTGAATATTTTTAATTTATCAAATTTATTCATATTTTTAAAGTATTTTTTATTTGTGTTATATTTTTCAACGCAAAAATCATATATTTTAATACATGAATTAAACCAAGTATTTAATATTTGGGTTTGTTTATCGTCTGGATAAATTCTAAATTTAATTGTTTTAATGGTTGAACCAATATTACTAACATCTTTATTTTTTTTAGTAATGCATTCCTTAATTTTAATATCTTTTTGTCTGTCATTATATTTTTTACTTTTAGTAATACCATTTATTTTTTTATCATATTTGTCATTAATATTTTTAATTTCCTCACTATAATTAATTTCGGGCAATTTATTAAAAGAAAAATTATTAAGAACCAAATCAGAAAACAAAAAACTTTCGGAATAAAGTTCATTATGTGTCCCATAACCAAAGTTCAAATTATTGGATATTTGAACATCGTCAACAGAAGGCAGTGGAAAACAGTCGGATAATTCCTTACTCCACCAATCACACATATATAACATATATAGAAATTAAATCTTTATATTAAAATAATAATTATTATAATTAAATTAATTATAATAATTATTATTTATTGTATTATATAAAAATAAACTAAAAATAAAAATATAACTAAAATATAAGTAAATACAAAATGGAAAAATTGGAAGAAAAATATAAGTACATGTGTATAAAATGTAATTATAAATGTAAAACTAAAGGACAGTTGGATAATCATTATAATACAACATTACATCAAACTGGTATAAGAAAAAAAAGGTCAGATACAAAAGGACCATATATATGTATAAAGTGTAATAAAGAAACAATAAATATGAATGCGTTAAAACAACATAAATTAAATGAACATGGAACATTAGAGGAAAGAGAAAAAGGATTTAATTATTATTGTAAAGTATGTGATTTTGGAACATTTTCAAAAAATATTTATGTAAATCATGGCACATCAGAAAAACATAAAAAATTTGAACAAAGGCATAATTTAAAAAATAATTTAGAAAAAAAAGAAGTTTAAAATTGTGTTGTATTTGAAGTTTAATTTTCATTAATTTATATTACAAAAACAAAAAACATCTCATAATACATCGTATTCTAATAAAAATTAATCCATGAGAAATAAGGAAATTTAAATAGTTTATCATCTTAAATATTTTACAATTTTAAATATACATTTATAAAAACTATTTATTAACTTAGCTTTTATAAAGTTTACTTTAATAAACGGGCATACTTTTTACATGCCCATTTAAGTATTATTTTTTAACATAAATATATTTTTAATAAAAATTATATAAATAAAATTATATTTTTTAAGACCATTAAAGAAGTTATTTACCTTATTTCTCATAAATTAAAGAAAAATTGATTTGTTAAAATTGTTATAATGATTTATAACAATTTTTTTGTCCGTCTATAACATCAATTTTATAAATGACAGATTTTGATGAATCGTGTTTAAACAAATCGCTCATTTTTTTAAATTTTCCGTTAAACCAAATAAGTTCTCTATTAATTTCTATTGCAAAATCCAGCTCATAAATTCCTTTTTTAGTTATTAGGCGAAAAGCTTTTTGTGCAATACTATAAATAAAGTTTGGTATTGAAGAATTATTTTTTTTATTGGTTGGCTCTTCATTTATTGTTATTTTATTGACAATATTATCAATAACATAATATACTCCAAATTTCATTTTAGTATTGGCTTGACATTATTTTAATAATGTTACATATTTTTTTTTCAATTTTTTTCAATAAACTAATTTATTCTATAACTTTGACGTATGAGTTCACCTACAGATTTGTTAAATAATAATTTATGTATATCCGGATACAAAAAACCATCCCGTTTTTCCCATATTTGCGCATTGTGTAAACTTCCTTTGTAGCTGTGTATTTCTTCCGTAAATTCAATTATGTGCCCTATTTCAATAGTAGAATATGATGAATATTTTTTTAATACATATATAGCAGTACGATGATTACCATCTCCGAAAACTTGATTTAATATAATAAATTGTGCTATTAAAAATAATTTAAAATTGAGTCCTGTATGGCGGAAAGTTTTATCAATCAGGTCAATTAATAAAAATAATCTATCGATACCTTTCGAAAATACAGGTTTCAAAATCTCATCTTTAAATTGTGAATGTGTATCTATTTTGGATAAAAAATCTATAATTTTTGTATAATTGCTACTATGAATGGTGTATTCTTTTATAATTTGTGGATTATATTCATATCTAAATTCTAAATTTTTTAAAATTAAATTTTTGATAAAATGCACACTAAATATTTTTAACATTCTTATTAAAAATATTGATTAATTATTAATGTTAATATTTCTAGTCAATAATAATTCAATTTTTTATTAATGCGCGATATCTCACATTGAACGATTTTACACACTATTAATAAACAGATTTTTTTAGTTATATAATGCTCTAAAATACACAATAGAATGTATATGTTTTATGAGTAACCTCACACCTTTGAAAATATTGGCAAATAAAAAGTATATATGTAGAATAATTAGTTAGCATATATACTTTTTATTTGCTCTAATTATTAAAGTTAAATTATAAAGAGTAAAACTAATAATTTCTTATTTTAGAAATTATTTACAATATTTCTTGGTTATGTGAATTAAATAATTTACAGTCAAATGGCAATTTTGTGATGGAATACAAATATGGATATGTATCAGATATTTGTATTTTTTCTAAAGAAAAAGGCAAATTACTTTGTATAACATTGTTTTTATTATATCGAGTATTGATGTATAGTTCTTTGAGAAACATAGGCAAATTACACATTTCAAAATCTAATGTATCAGTTATTTCTAAAATTTCTAAATTTTCGGGTAAACAATTGAGAAAAAATTCGTTATAGACGTTGCCATTTATCTGTAAATAAATTAAGTTTTCTGGCAAAATTATTTTTGCGCTGGAACAATTGTATTTTATGAGAGATACTTTTTTTAGTTCGATATATGAAATATCGATATCGTAATTTGGACTTATTAATGCAAGAGTTTTTAATGATTTTGGCAAATTATCAAGTAATATCTTATTGTTGACAGAACCAGAAATTTCTAAAGATTTTAATGTTTGCGGTATTAAAAACATATTTGCCGAATAATCATAAATAGGTCCTAAAAAAAGTTTTTTTATATTTGGTGGTAAAAAAAAAGGTAATGGTCTATCAAATTTTTCAAAAATAATTTCTTGTAACGACTCTGGTAGTTTTACTGAAAATAATGAACACTGATAATCGGCAAACTCCAACACTTCTAAAGTTTCCGGTAAATCTGTATATTCCAGCGATTGATTAAATCCATAACCAAATTTAATTTTTTTTAAATATTTTGGCAAAGTCACATTATCCAATGAATTACTAAATTTTTTGCCCAAATCTAAGTAAAAAATTGAGTCTGGTAAATCAAATGTTTCCAAGTTTCCGTCAAAATTATCATCAAATATTAATATGTCCGGGTATATATTTTTTATTTCTTCAACATCGCCCATTGTGTATTTTGAAGGAAAATCTATAATTACTAATTTATCCATTTTTTATTATAAATATCATGTAGTAATTTAAATTATTTCCTTTTCTATTTCTTTTTTTCTCTTTTCTTTTATCATATTTATCAGTTGTAAGAACAACCCAGAAGGAGTACTTGAATGATTAGTATTTAACTTATATATATTTATGAAATCATCAAATTTGGTATATTTTTCATGATGACTATTTCTCTCTTTAATTTTTTGTAAATATTTTTCATGTATGTTTGTTTCGTCAATTGTAATATTATTTAATTCGGCATATTTTTCATGATGACTATTTAGCTCTTGACTATTTCTCTCTTTAATTTTTTGTAAATATTTTTCATGTATGTTTGTTTCGTCGATTGTAATATTATTTAAATTTTTATAGTAATACATTCCATAATTATTAATTGTTTTTATGTTTTTTTTCAATATAAAAATTCCGTCTTTAATATAAAAATCATTCGTCTCATTTTCTTCAAAATTAATATTTTTATTATTTTCATCATTGATTTCATTGTTTTTATCCTCTCCATCATCGTTTATAATAATTTCAGTAAATTTACCACCATGGATTGAAACATTATTAATCAAATAGTCATTAACTTCTAGTTTCCATTTCATTAATTTTGATAATTTCACGTTAATATTTTTTTTTAAATGTGCTTCATCATATACATTTAGTTTATCGTTAATGTCTCCATTGTTATTTCCAAAGTTTAAATTATTGTCTGCATAATCATTTTTAAATAAATTATATGGTGCTGTATTATTTTCAATGTTTATTTTATCTTGCATTTTTTGTTGCTCATTTTTTTCATTTTTTTCATTATTGTTAATTTGCATAATAAGTTGTTTGTCAGTATATTTTTATATATTAATTTTATTATTTATATTTGTATGAAGCTGTCAGAGATGAATCAACAAAATTCCGCACCTAAAAAATGTATCACTGAGTTGTAAATGTTAAAATAAGATATTTTTATGTATTTATTTATTGTAAAATATATTGTAACATATTTAATATTTATCTTTAATAATAATATAATGAATTTTAAGGATAAAGTTAAAAATACAAGAATAAAAATAGAAAATATAGAGATTGATAAACTGGAACCTACATTACTTAATAATTTATCTAAAAAATTATCAAAATACAAAAGGTTATTAGTAAAAACTGAAAAATTATCTGTTGACTTAATTAAAGTGTTTTTTATTAAATATTCCGCGTATAACGAAAATAACTATGATGTATTTGGAGTTGTTGTGTCGACCAATGAATTTTGTGACAATAAAGAATATTTTAATAAAAAATACGATTATATTGTGAATATTGAAAAAGTAATTAATACACCAGATACACCTTTTTTTAAAGCGTTATTTTTTGATGAATATATGGATGATACTGTTGGTGCGAGTGATGGAGTACAAAATTTTACGTTATTTGCGGAATATGCAAAAGCTTTTCTGAAAAAAGAAACCTGGATTAATAAGAATTTTACCCAGGATAGAATTTTTGATAATGATAATTATTTATTATTTGCCGGTACCTCTTTTCACAGAATAAATTTTTATTTCAAAAAAATATCCGATAATAATTATGATTTGTACATTATTGATTCTGCACAAAATAATATTGCCGACCCGTCCTTATTTAAATTGGATGAAAATATGGAAATTGTGGGTAGTGGCGTAAATTTAATAATGAAATTTGAAAAACTTAAAATGTCTAAAGTATTACAATTAATAAAATATGCAAATTTTTATAAAAGTAATAACTCTGCTAAAACAATAACAGAATATTTTAATTCTAAAAAAGAAAATTTAAAAGCGTGGAATTGTGAACATGGTTTTATAGATATTTACAGAAAATTTAATATTTCAGACTTCAGCGCAACAAATCAATTAAAAATTTATTATGCAAACATAGCCGAATATTTAAAAGATTATAAAATACTAAAAATTTATAAAGACAAATCACAAAGTTCAGGTACGTGTGCATTTTTTTCAATATATTATTTCTATAAATATTTATTCGAGTCAATTAAGAATATTTCGATGTTTGATAAATTTATAAATTTTATAAAAATAGATATTGCTCTACAACTTACACATAAACTTAAAGATAATGTGCTGTTTAATCTCACTTTCAAAAATAATATAATCAATATAATAGATTTAATTATAAAAGACAATATGCATATTAATATTTTCATGTTTGATAATTTGCGAAAAAAATTCACAAAATACTTACTCAAATATGAAAATTCTTTGATGGTTAATACGATTAAAGATAAAGTAATACCTGAGACAATTGAAGATTCTTTCTATACAGAAGATGAGCAAATGATAAATGCTTATGGCGAAATTCTTGACGAGTTATTACAAAATAAATTGGATCTTGGAAAATTAGATTTATTTATTAACAATTACAGAGGACAATTCGGTTCGATTACGTGTAGACTATTAAACCATGTACATAAAAAGAAGGAAAATATATTAAAAATAAATTCTGATGAAATAAAAGATATTGATAGACTTTTTAATTACGATGGTGAATTTTTATCCACATACTTAGATATTTTATTTACTGTTGTGATTTTTGTGGACAGTGCGGCCAGTACCAACGACACATTTGAAATGAAAAATGAAGATTTAAGATTATTAATAAAATTTATGCTTAAGGCAACTACTTTATCTACATCAGATGAAATAAGCTTATTTGCAAATCATACATTTATTTTAAATAAAATTATTGAATATCCGTATCTTACAAAATATAAATCTGTTCAAAAATACCTAGTTTTATATAAAAAAGATTGTGTAAATGATTTCAGCAAAGAAATTAATGATGTCGCTGTATTAAAAAAAGAATTTGTTGAAGAACAAATTAAACAACAAAAAATAAAAGATGATACACCTCCACAAATATTTACATTTGGTTCCTTCTCAGCAGTACAACCAGCTTCAAATTCATTTACATTCGGATCAGCGGAACCTACAACAACACCTGCTAAAAAAACAATCACTTTTGGAGGAGTTTCGACGAAAGAAGTAAAACAAATGCCATTTACTGTAAAATCGAAAGGAGGATTTCTTGATGGACCAACTCCGTATTTTTATTTTGATTCTTTGGAAAAAAATCTTGGCGAATTAATTTACGATGTTATTATGAAAAAAACAGATGCAGATCTTACAAACATAATTATTATTGTTAAATACGGAACTGTTATTCAAAAAGAAAAATTAGATCAAATAATGGACAAAATACCTTATGCATATTATGATGATAACAAAATATATAAATTTACGCTGGTTGATGATTTTATAAATCGCATAAATTCAAATGAAGATATATCTAAAGATAATTTTAATAATGAAACTGGGTTTTTTTATAATATGGATTCAAAATACTTTGGTCTAAATGACATAAATTATAATTTATACAACGGAGCCGCCAAAAAAGAGGAAAAAGAGGAAAAAGAAGCAATATATCAAAAATTTAATAATAATTATTATGAGACTTATTTAAAAACGATTATAGATAAAATTAATTTGTCTATGTTAATTATCAAAAGAAATGATGATTTATTTTTGATAACGGAAGAATTATTGGTATTATGTTATTGTTTTAAATATGAAGAATTCCAAGAAAAAAAACGAGAAATATTAGATTTTTTGAGAAATTATCAAACTGAAAATAAAAAAAGTTCACTTTTGTACAAATTTATTAATGGACGTGAAATTGATAATAGTTATGAAAATCGAAAGATGAACACTATACTAACTGTTTATAGTATTAGACATTCAGATAATTTAGTTTCAGACGAAAAAGAATTTATCAGACCACTTATTCACACTGACGATTTTTGTAAATTATATGGTATTCCAGTAATCGAAAATTATAAAAATGTAATTGACGAAAAAATAATAAACGAATTTTCGACAGAAATACCAATTTATTCTAGAGATGATAAATCTTACTATTTTATGAATAATGAACGATTTGAAATAACAATAGATTTAGAAAAGCCTGAAATAACTAGAAATATTGAAGATAGTGAAGAAAAATTAGTTTTGTCCAACGAAGAAAAAAAACTAATTGAGCAATTGTCCACTAACTATCAAACAATAATTATAAAAGTTTATAATATGGCGTTTTGTAATCTGTGGAATACGGAATCTCATTTAATAGTGGATGTTTATAAATTTAATTTTAAAATTAAGTTGAATAAAAAAAAAGAAGAAGCTTTTATAATATACAACAACGAAATATATGATGTTGTGTTTGAAAATAATAAATATACTTTATTTATGGATAATGGTATATTTGTCAAAAAAGACTATGATAATTATATTTTTTTAATAATGGATAAATCATTTTTTCACCCCATAGAATTTAGAAATAATAAAAATTATTTTGTTGACAAGTTAAATATTAACTTAGAGACATCTGTCACCCAAAAATATTTTAATTTAAATCATTATAAAAAAATTCATATAATTGAACTGTTAAATAGTGATTTAAATATAAATATATCAAATATAGAAATTTTTCAGGCATTACAAATATCATTATTGTTTGCAAAAAATTATTTAGCATATGACGAATTAGGGAAGTCGTACGGCAATAGTATATATGCTAAACATATTGATTTTTTAAATAAAAACGGATTCTTAAACGAGTATAACAAAATATTTAAAACAAATTTTGATATAAAAGACAGAAATGGTACGTACAACTTGACAGAATTAAAAAAAATGAAGGAATATAAATTTATAAAGTCAATATCGGAAAAAATGAACAATAAAAAAAGCGATTCTTTGGATAAATATTATGATGACGAAAATATCAAAGATTACATTAAATCTTTTCGTTTTAATTGTGCAAAATTTAATAAAAGTGATTTATTCGATGATGAAATAAATGCAAGTTATATGAGTAATAACTCGTTAAATTATAATCTATTGTTTTATAAGCAGGGCATATTGGATTCACAAAATATTAATGTTCTTGATATTTATGATAAATATTACATTGAATTATACAGACGCATTATAGTTAAAAAATATAATAAAATTATTGCAAATTTGCATAAATTAGATGAAAATGAATATAACTGCACAAATATATTGGAAATAATTGAACATTTAGACCCGGAAATTATTTATGATTTAGATAATGCAAGAACTATGTCACAAGTTGTGTTTGAGCTAACAAACGAGTTATTTTTGCGCAACGAGCAGGTGGTTATATTAAGTAATATGCGTAAACAGTTTGATTTGAAAAATTTCAGTGATGCATACGAAATATTAATGGGTAAGGGTAAAACATCAACAATTACCCCGATGATTATATTGGAGCACTGTATTGAAAAGAAATACGAAGATTACGCGTTTAATATTGTGTTACCTTCGCATTTAGTAGAACAGAGCTATGGAATTTTAATTAAATACATTCAGACATTAACGTTGCGCAATTACAATATCAATCTGATTTTAGAAAATTTTGATTATGAAAAATCTGGTCAAATTAACATTGTGAGTGAAGACACTTTAAAAAAAAGTATATTAGACAGAATCAAAATAGGTGACATTCCGGATAAAATAAATGATACATTTTTTATATTTGATGAAATAGATACTTTGATAGATCCTTTAAAAAGTGATTTGAATATGCCAGACAATAATTGTTATGATCATTCACTAAAAAATATGCTCAACAGTATTGTAATAAAAATTATAAAAATTTTATTAGATAAAACTAATAGTAAAAGAACAAATAATATATCAGACAACGTAAAAATTAAGAATTCTAAGAATGAAATAATTTATTCCTTTTATGTGTCACTTGATGAGAAATTAAATTTGTACAAATTTGTCGAAGCTAAAATCAACCACACAATTAAAATCGTTGAAAAATTAATTTTTCGCAAAAATTATGGATTTGGAGACTATGATTATAAAAATTCTGAAAACTCTGAAAACAAAAAACATTTTTACACTGCGATACCCTATAAGGCAGTCAATACTCCGATAAACAGTAGCGAATTTACTGATTATGAAACTTTATTATTTTTAACGACTAAAACATATTTTGAAAATAAATTTAGGAAAGAAGATATTGTTTTATTGCTTACTTATATGAATTCACATTATGAAAAAGATTTGGATTTATTTGAAATAGAATTTGAGCAAATTTTTAAAATTATAAAGAAGGACATAATTGTAGATTCATTTGCACTAATTAATAATAAGTCATTATTTATTGAAAAGTGTGAAAATTTATTAAAATTTTTTAACGAAGGCATACAATTTGAAGAATTAATGGAAATTTATCTTAATAAAGTCATATTTAACAAATTTTTTAAAATTTATAAAAATCAATACAATGTGTCAACTATTGATTTATTTAGTCCGTTCATTTCAAAAGAAAAAATTTCTTTTTCTGGAACTGTAAATTTTAATAAACCGTCCGAAATAATTAACGAAATAGCGACTAATTCAAGCAAAATCATAAAAGAAATTGGTTCTAGCCAAATATCCAATATAAATGAAGATAAATTAACTAAGGGAGCAATTATTTGTTCTTTAACTGGTATCACTACTGAAACTCCACAATATTTTTATTATTCGAACAATAGAGATGACATAAACGATATTTTCAATGTAGAAAATAATTTTATTGAATGGCTTAAAATAAATATTATTAATTATGACTGTTTAATTGATAGCGGAGGTCTAATTATTAACAACACTCCAAAAAAAATTGTGGAAATCATAAGCGGAATTATAAAAGACAAAATTATTATTTATATTGATGAGAATGACGTTCGTCAAATTTATAATAAAACTGGCGATATTCCATATTCAAATCAAGTATTTCAAAATATATTTATTTATTATGATCATCGACATTGTGTGGGGATCGACATAAAACAACCCAATGTAATGAAAGGAATTGTAAGTGTTAATCATTCTAGTACTCTCACAGAAATATCTCAGGGAATTTATAGATTAAGAAAAATTAATAAAGGTCATCATGTAGATTTTTATTGTCCTGATAATATTGTTAACACTGAAGATGTCTATTTTTTATACAATTATTTAAATAAAAATGAAATTAATTATAAAATCAATACGACAAAATACATGAAATTGCAATGTAGTAAGTATATTTATAGGCAAATATTGCAAAAATCTACTTCTTATATTGATGAACTTTTTTATGATTTACAAAAATATCACGAAAAATATTATAATAACAACACATTCATTAATGAATTTATTATCAGTAAATATAATGAACATCTTTCAAACAAATCAATAAAAATAAAATATATATGTTTTGATGATATTGACGAAAAAATTAATACTCAAATATCATCTTCTATAAATGTATCAATCGATATTACACAAAATATTCAAATGCAAATTTCAAATAAATACAAAGATAAAATTTTATTTAATCTGACAAGAAATTATGCAAATATATTACCTTTTGATAATAACAATTCATTTAATATAACTTATTCAAAGTTGACAAACGACACATTACTAAATATTAATAATATACATATTAGTATTTCTCCTCTATTAATATTTAACTTTAATAGAGAAGAAATAATATTGAGTTTTTCTTTTTACTTTTTATACATTGGAAGTCTTGATAAAGCCAATAGTATATTTATTATTCATCAATACGATTATAATAATTTGATAATATTTAAAGATAGTATGTTGACTAATTATAGTAATATTTTTATTTTTGATATGTTTGGCAAAAGTGTTTTTGCTCATAAAGTAGAATCTAATTACGATATTCCCAGAAACATCGCCCAGCTAATAAAACTACTTACAACAGACAAAATTTCCTCGGTGGAATTATATAATATATTGTACAATATGAAAGATGATTTATTTTTATGCGAAAAACTAGATTTTTATTCAAATCTGTTGGGAAAAATCTTTAACTTTAATATTGATAATTTAAAGCTGCTAACTAAAAATTCATTTTTAAATAAAGATACTTGGATAAAATTGTTTAATATTGAGGATAATGAAATACTTTCAAATATTTTAATTAATAACTATATTCTAAAATATCAAAGCGATATACCTATCATTATTTTTAACTCTAAAAAAATATATATTAACAAACTAAAATTGAACGAACAAGAAGTATTTTATTTATTTGACGTCATTAAATCAAAAGAGTATGTCCCAATTGTCAATATTCCAGTAAACGTAAAAATATCTGCTCTGTGTAAATTGAACCAAGACTATGAAAATAATAAAGAATTAATCGATAAAATTAAGAAAGAACTGAGAGACTCTACTATATGTTGTCATTCAAATAAAGATTTAACCGAACTACTAAATTTAATAAGAGAACAAGAAAAAATAGCGTCTGAATATTTTTTACTAAATAAAGATTATCTTAAACAAGATTTTCTAATAACTAAAAATACATCTGCAAATAATTCTTTAATAAATTATTCCAGCACCGATTATAAAATACAAGCGTGCGATATTAAAAAAATAAGAGAAAATAAATTAAAATTATTTTTAGATTTAACAAAAGAAGTTCGGCTTAAAATAGAGGAATATTCTCGTAAATCAATCGAAATAAAATATAAATTTGGACCAAACTTCAAAAAAAAACTGAGTAAAATAAAAGATAAAATACCGACACATTTAAATAAATTTGATTCAATTTATGACATCAATGAAGTTAACGACCTAATATATATTATTATCAATAACGTAAAAGATTATACTAAATTTGGATTAAACTCATTATCAGATTATAAATGTGATAACTGTTTTTTTAATTCTGAATTAATCACTGACACTGTTCAAAATAACGTAAAATTAATAGAATTGCCTATACTTACTGGAGGAAGTCGCGAAAATTATTATGCAAAATATATTAAATATAAAATTAAATACACAAATCTGAAAAAATTGAAAAAATAATAAATTGTCGTCTACTTAACATTTCAATATTGGATAATTTTACCTATTGGAAATTTTAATTAATTTTTCACAAAAATGATAATTGATTTTGAAACTGCAATATTACTATTGAGTAATAATGATATTGTCGCATTGCCAACAGAAACTGTATATGGATTAGCAGGTAAAGCCAATTCTGAATTGGCCTGTAGTAAAATATACAAGGCTAAAGGACGACCAAATAATAATCCGCTAATTGTCCACGTTTCAAATTTAGAAGAAGCTGAAAAATATGGTTATTTTAGTCCAGACGCAAAAAAAATTGCATCTGTGTTTTCTCCTGGACCAATCACATATGTGGTTCCTAAAAAAACTTCTGATATTTGTAACGTCGCTACTGCATCATTGGATACAATTGCAATAAGAATTCCAAATCATCCAACTATATTAAAAATTATTGGCGAAGTGGGTCCATTGGCAATGCCGAGTGCTAATATGTCAACTAAAATTAGTCCCACGACACCTGACCACGTAATCAAAAGTTTTAATGGTGCAATTCCAGTACTTGATGGCGGCTCCTCCACTTTTGGTTTAGAATCCACAATTATAGATTTTAGTGTTGAAAATCCGACTATTTTGCGTTATGGCTTTATAACAGAGATTGATATAGAAAATATATTACACAAACACATTTTCACAATGGATTCTATTAGTGAAGTCAATAAAAATTCATTGGCACAAAATATTAAAGCTCCCGGTTCACTCAGCAAACATTATTCTCCTTCTTGTCCAATCAAAATTAACGTAACTGAATCAGCATTTGATGAAGTTGTTATAAATTTTGGTAATTCTAAATTGAACGGTGCTTATTCATTTAATTTAAGTGAAAGTGGTAATTTAGTAGAAAGTGCACAAAATTTATACCTAATGTTACAATCTGCTGAAGATTTAGTTTTACAAAATAAATTATCGTCCATTAGTGTTGCTCCAATTCCAAATGTACAAATTGGTTTAGCCATTAACGATAAACTGATAAGAGCTTCAAAAAAATAAAAACAATATAATTAATTTCTAATTTTTATAACAACAATTAAAAAAATAACTAATGTGCAGTCTACTTTTTTCGAATTCACCTTTTTCTAATCTTCATCGCTTGACGATGTACTGGAATCTGATGCATTTGAATCATAATAGCTTCTCTTGCGCTTGTAACACTTATCACGCGAGGCATACTTGACCGACCGCGTAGTTGACCAGAGAACAGGCTCGTCCACTTTGTCTACTTCATCTACTTCGTCTGTCTCATCAGGACGGGAGATTGAGTATCGTTGTGTTGGAAATATTGGATGAACATCAACAAAATTTTTGATCGCATCTTCCCAAGTCAACAGCGCACAAGTTTCCATTGTGTACGAAATTCCGCAGTCACATCGAACAGTCACAAATGAACTTGTTTCTGTTGCTGTAATTGGCTTTCCGCGAACACAAAATGTTCCCGCGCTGTTAATAGCATTTGAATGCTTAAGACTAGTGTGATGCGTGTGATGCGTGTTTGCATCGGACTGGCGAGTAGAACACTTCGAGTACATTGTATAGTAATTCGATGTTGTTACGTATAGTTATTATGTTTAAGTGGGTCGGCCAGAATATTTCTTTTTCAATTTTTATTTATGGACTGATTATACAGAAATTTTGAGTTGTGTAATGCTCCAAATAATAAAAATATGTTCTTAAAAATATTTTAAAAAATCATTACTTATATTAAATTTCCATATCCATTTATTAAAGTCAGTTTTTATAAAAGCCAATAATTTATTTATTTTTGCAATTATAAGGTAATTTTTTATTTCTGGAGTGATTGCATAAAAATTAATCCCTGAGAAATAAGCATTTTTAGACCTATTTACATATATAATATATTTTTAATTTT
>Ga0214192_1001058_pt1 | contig 15718 bp, 7 predicted proteins | sample TroBogEpilimnion_44_FD_153030 | JGI IMG/M metagenome (GOLD analysis project Ga0214192, IMG submission 153030) | Freshwater microbial communities from Trout Bog Lake, WI - 29JUL2008 epilimnion | ecosystem: Environmental > Aquatic > Freshwater > Lake > Epilimnion/Euphotic zone | place: Trout Bog... | reverse complement strand
ACAACCCAGACCAGCTTGATATTATCGGGTGGGGTTAAATTAACCGGTTGAGTGGATATTTTATGCATTATATCAATCCATATTGGCAATGCACCGGTTGCACCAGTTAAACCTATCGGCTTATTGTCATCACGTCCTACCCAAACAACCGATAAATAATCGCCAGTGAAGCCAGCAAACCAGCTATCTTTAGCATCATTCGTGGTTCCAGTTTTACCGACCAAGCCATAGTCTTTTGGAAAAGTCGAATAGGCGGCTGCTCCTGTACCTTCGTGCATAACTTCCTGCAACATGGTATTCACAATATAGGTCGCACCTGGATCAACTGCTTGCCGTACATTGAATGGATAACTTTGCAAATGCTCGCCATTAGCCGCAATCACTGCCCTAATTGCTTTTACAGGAGTAGAAAAACCATCGCCTGCCAGCGTTTGATACATTTGGGTCACATCTAAAGGCGTTAATGCCGACGCACCTAATAACATCGATGGGAATAAATCAATTTTTTTACTCACTCCCATATCCGTTAAAGTTTTTGCTGTTCTGGCAATACCTACATCCATACCCACACGCACGGTTGCCAAGTTATAAGATTTTGCTAAAGCTTTATACAACGGTATACGACCGTGTTCTTTATGGTCATAATTTTTCGGTATCCAATCGGTCCCGTTCTGACCATGTACAACAATTGAAGAATCGTTAACATGCGTAGTAATAGTATATTTTTCTGGGTATTCCAACGCTGTTAAATAAATAGCAGGCTTGATTAATGAACCAATTGGACGCACTGCATCCAGTGCCCGATTAAAGCCGATTGCCGTATTATCATGCCCACTAATTAAGGCGGCAATCTCACCGCTATCTCGACGTGTCACAATGACAGCGGTTTCCAATTGAGCGACTTTTGGCTGTTTCTCTAATTCGTCTAATTTCTTGGCAACAATTTCTTCTAGGGTATCTTGTATCTGGATATCCAGCGTAGTAAAAATGCGTAACCCTTCAGAGGTAAAATCTTCTTCTCGATATTCCTCTTTCAGTCTGCGCTTAACCAGATCAAGGAATCCCGGATAACGATTTGCCTGATGCTGAGTGCGAGGGATAATATTCAATGGTTTAGATTTGGCAATAGCCGCCTGTTGCTCAGTCAAATAACTTTCAATCACCATCTCATCAAGTACTAAATTACGACGCTGGATAGCTCGGTCAGGGTATCGTCTGGGATCGTATTCGGAGGGACCACGAACCAAAGCAACCAGTGTCGCCACTTGTTCCAAAGGCAAATCTTTTAATGGATTACCAAAATAAAATTCGCTTGCCAATCCAAAGCCATGTACTGCACTGGCTCCATTTTGTCCTAAATAGATTTCGTTTAAATAAGCTTCTAATATTTCGTTTTTGTTATAGCGAAACTCTAGAATCATCGCCATGAGTGCTTCTTTTATTTTTCGCGTTAAACTACGCTCAGAACTTAAATAAAAGTTTTTTGCCAATTGCTGAGTAATGGTGCTGCCGCCCTGTACCATCCCCCCTGCGCGTAAATTTGCCCAAATAGCACGACCAATACCGCGCATGGAAACGCCGTAATGCTCGTAAAAATCACGATCCTCGGAAGCAATCAAGCCTTTAAGCAAGGTATCGGGGGTATCCTCCAGTTTGATTAATACCCTATCTTCCTTGATAGTGGGATAAAAACTACCGATTTGCACAGGATCCATACGGACAATGTCAACCGCTTTGTCTTCATCAATATCGCGAATTGAGGCAATCCCCGCCTCGGTAAAATTAATTTCTATCCGTTGACTGGGTTGCGTTTCATCCCAAAAATTAAATGTACGGGTACGAACCGTCACCTGCCCAGATTTTTTAAAAAAAGCACCTTCCGCCGATAATTTTGCGTCTTTTCGATAATGGAGCAATTTCAATAATTCTTCAAAACTGCTCTGGGAAATGGTATTACCCGCATAAAGATCAACCGGATTGGCATAAACGCGTGCAGGTATCGCCCAACGTTTACCATCAAACTGACTGCGAACACTGTAATCCAGATAACTCAGATAAAGAAAGAAAAGCACAGCAAAACCAACCAGAACCATTAGAAATAAATTGCCAAACCACCCCAAACCTCTTCTTATAAGCGGTTTTTTACTTGCGTAACGAGTACCTGTTTTTTTTGAACGTTCTGCCATAGTTAATATCGTTTACGAATCTTATCTTGAGCTATTATACATAAATAGCAAGTGAACTGGTGGTGAGTGACTTTATCGTTTGAAGGTGAATAATCGATGAACAACTATAAATTTTATGGGTATGAGGAAAAATTTCCGTTAGCCTTCTTAAGCAAACTGTCCTTAAAATAAATTTCTATATCAATGCTCATTAAGAAAATGCTATGTTAACAGCACTTGGATTATGTTTTTTTCTTGGAAAAAATTGGAATAATGTTTAATCACTTAAAGGTATAGCGTAGTTAAATAACAACTGTTATAAAAATGATTGACCACTTGAGCAACTGTTTTCTACCCTGTTTTCTAAAATTAAGACTCTAACGTCCAGCCACACAGACCAACAGCTCACGCCTATTTTTTTCAACTTTTTAGCCCATTGAATCAACTATTACTTTTATGAGTCAAGAATATAACGCCGCAGCTATTGAAGTACTCAGCGGTTTGGAGCCGGTTCGAAAACGTCCTGGCATGTACACGGACACAACACGACCCAATCATCTGGTACAGGAAGTGGTTGATAACAGTGTTGACGAAGCGATGGCAGGATTTGCTAATACGCTTGAAGTCATACTTTATAAAGACGGAGCGGTACAAGTCAGCGATAACGGGCGTGGTATGCCGGTCGATCTCCATCCTGAGCAAAACAAACCGGGCGTTGAAGTGATTCTTACTCAACTGCACGCTGGCGGTAAATTTTCTAATAAAAATTATCAGTTTTCAGGTGGCTTACACGGTGTTGGTGTATCTGTGGTTAATGCACTTTCTGCCAAACTGGAAGTAGAAGTCAAACGTAATGGCAAACTGTATCAGATGTCTTTTGCTGACGGTGAAAAACAGTCTGAGCTCATTGAAATCGGCACTGTCGGCAAAAATAACACAGGTACTTCTGTCAAATTTTTGCCCAACGACAAATACTTTGACTCTAATAAAATTTCTATCTCCCGACTGAAACACATTCTGCGTGCCAAAGCTGTTTTGTGTGCGGGATTAAAAGTCAGTTTAATTATTGAACATCCCGAAGAAAAACAAATCTGGTGTTATCAGAACGGTTTAAAAGAATATTTACTTGATCGTATTGGCAATATTGATTTTTTCCCTCAAGAACCTTTTATGGGGCAAAGTACAACAGCTCATGAAGCGGTTGAATGGGGCATTGTCTGGGCTACTGAGAAAGAACAAGAAATGCTGGATGAGAGCTATGTCAACTTGATACCTACCGCTCAAGGAGGGACTCATGTGAATGGTCTGCGCTCGGGATTAACGGAAGCTGTCCGCGAATTTTGCGAAATTAGAAATATTCTGCCTCGCGGCGTAAAAGTAGCCCCTGAAGATGTTTGGGAAAACTGTCATTTTGTGTTGTCAGTCAAATTACAGGACCCGCAATTCTCTGGGCAAACCAAAGAACGTTTAAGTTCTCGTGAGTGCGTCGCTTTTATTGCCGGCATTGCTAAAGACAGCTTTAGTTTATGGCTTAATCAGCACCCGACTGAAGGCGAAAAAATAGCAGATATTATTATCAGTAGTGCCCAAAAACGGCTGCGTTCTGATAAGAAAATAATCCGTAAAAAAATTACTCAGGGACCTGCCCTACCCGGTAAGTTAGCCGACTGCTCTGCTCAGGATATTAGCCGCACGGAACTGTTTTTAGTGGAAGGCGATTCCGCTGGCGGTTCTGCCAAACAGGCAAGAGAGCGCGATTTTCAGGCGATTATGCCTTTACGCGGCAAGATTCTTAATACTTGGGAAGTTGAATCCAGTCAGGTCATGGCATCACAGGAAGTCCACGATATAGCGGTCGCACTGGGTATTGAGCCCGGATCTGATGATTTGCAAAATCTACGCTATGGTAAAGTCTGTATTTTAGCGGACGCAGATTCCGATGGTAATCATATCGCTACGTTAATTTGTGCGTTGTTTTACCAGCATTTTAATGCACTGGTTCGATCGGGTCATGTGTTTGTTGCCATGCCTCCCCTGTACCGGATTGATGTCGGTAAAAAAGTATTTTATGCGCTGGATGAATCTGAAAGACTCGCCGTTATTGACCGCATTAAAGCCGAAAATCTAAAAGGTCAAATCAATATTCAACGCTTTAAAGGTTTGGGAGAAATGAATCCTTCTCAGTTACGCGAAACAACCATGAACCCTGACACCCGTCGACTGGTACAACTCACCATTGCTGAAAATGATGAAACTAGCAGTCAACTGGATTTATTATTAGCTAAAAAACGTTCACCTGATCGGAAACATTGGTTAGAAATCAGGGGTAATTTGGCGGATATTATTTAAGCTGAGTAGTCCATTAACTGAATACAAAGCACTAAACACGCACTCAGCCACACTAACGGACTGAGTGCTGCGTATTTGAACACAACTTATTGATATGTAAACTTCTGTGCATAATCCCCCAACTGAAAATTCTCCTTAACCTCATCATGCGGAATGAGTAAATATTTCCACGCTTTACCATTATTTTTAAGTAGATAATCACTGGCATTGTTGCACCATGTCACGGCGGCATCGGCTTTGGCTTGCACTTTGGCATCTGCCATTTCAGCTTGCGATTTAGTTTCAATCATCAGCACATAATTTGCCGCTTCTGCGACAAAATCGGGTACATATTCAGGATGTTCCGCACCCTCTTTATAGTAAATTTTGAACTGACCTTTAGCGGGTTTAAACCATTTTTGAGCATCCCGCTCTAAAATGACAGCGAAACGGCGTTCTGTATCGGAATCAAATTTTTGTACCGGATATAAACATTTGCTGAAACCGCCAAACAATAGCTGCTTAATTTTGCCCTTATCGTTAAGGGTATCCCGATAATGATTGACCGCTTGACCCGCAGTAACGGTATAAGCACATTGTTTTAATGGCGTAAAACCACTGCGAACTTCCACTTCGTAACTATCAGCTTGCTCCCAAAAATGCTCTGCCATTTGGGCGTGTATCGTTTTAGCGATTAATTGCCGATGATTAGCCAAAACATTATGCACTTCATCGCTGGAAAGATAACTACTCAAATGCCCAACAACTTGCGTTGCCAACTCGTAAATCAAGTCGGCATGGTCATCATAAGAAATATCGTCATAATCAATCAGCGCATGAACAATAGTGTCTTCTGGTTTTTCCTCACTCAACCCCACATGGGCAACCATAAATTCTTGCTCGTTGGTTTGTAAGCTCTGGATAATAATATCCCGTTCGGATGGCTGTAAATTTAAACCCTCCAGATTCAACGTGAATGGCTGGTAACCATAACTGACCTGACCTTTAGGCACAACGATTACTCTGGGTATATCTATCGTCTGGTTAACCATCAAAGTAGCCGCTTTAGCGACAATATCCGCTACATCAATAGGCTGTTCTTCAGTCAACAGTGATTGCTGCCCCCTGCTTAACTGTTCTGTAACGGCTTGAACAACCTGATTTTGTACATCTGCATTCAATAAAGCTTTACTGGTAGCCACGGTTTTTGGGCTATGTTGCAGCTTATTAAATTCGACAATGGCATATTGTGCGGCGGTCCTTTCAGCAACATTGGTAAACACCGGCAGATTATTATCGAGTGCCGGATACACCAAGCCATCGGTTTTACCGCTAACCAAGCCGTCCAGATTGGAAATGACCGTTACGCTCTCAGTTTTCTCTGTATCGGAAGGCGCATCCAGAATCACCTGTTTTAAGCGCAAGGGATTGTCAGGATTATTGGCTTCATCGACAATTTCCTGAAAACGATCATGAGCAACTATATTCAGCCTGTCCACGGCGGTTACGCCGGTCCGTTTACCATAAGGCAAGCGCAAACCACGACCGATGGATTGTTCAATCAAGGTTCTGGCATTGGCGGCGCGTAACGGCACGATGGTATACAGATTGGTCACGTCCCAGCCTTCTTTCAGCATATTGACGTGAATGACCACTTCGGTCAGCTCATCGTGGCTTTCCACTGCCAGCAAGCGGCTAATCATTTCTTCCTCGGCGGCACCGGACTTACTGCTGTCCACCTGAATAATCTTGCCTTGATAACGGCCTTCAAAAAACGCCGCCGATTCCATCCGTTCCAGCAATTGTGCCGCGTGGCTAGTGTCTCTGGCAATCACTAACATAAATGGCTTAATGACAGCGACATCATTTTCGTGGGCATACGTCAGCAACTCTACTTTGGTAGCTTCATGCAGCCGGATACCGTCCATTAGTTTAATGTGTTCAATTTCTTCTTTACTGTGTTGCGAGGCATCAAAATTACGCTGAGTAACCACAGCAGGTTCTTTAACAAAACCATCATCCATGGCTTTTGCCAATGGATAATCGACCACCACATTTTTAAACGGTACAGGACCTCTGTTGCTCTCGGTAAATGGCGTTGCCGTCAATTCCAAACCCAGCAACGGCTGCAATTCATTCAGTGCCCGCACCCCTGCATCAGCCCGATAGCGGTGCGATTCGTCCATTAACAGCACCAAATCCGGCAACTGCGCCAAATAGTTGAAATAACTGTCACCTAAATATTCCGACAAGCGTTTTATTCGTGGCGATTTGCCACCGCGCACTTCGGAATTAATTTTAGAAATATTGAAGATATTGATCGACACGGATGTAAACGTATCGAAAGCACGACCCTTCACCTCATAATCATCGCCCGTTATGATTTTTGGCGAATTGACTGCAAATTCGGCAATGCCTTTAAATACATATTTGGACGTGTTAGGGGTAAAGTCGGCAATGAGCTTGTTATAAATCGTCAGGTTCGGTGCCAAGACAAAAAAATTACTGATACCGTGCGCCAAATGCAAATAACTGACAAACGCCCCCATCAAACGGGTCTTGCCCACCCCCGTTGCCAAGGCAAAACACAAAGACGGAAATTCGCGTTCAAAATCCGATAGCTTAGGAAATTCACCTTTTAACGTTTCCAATAGCATAGCCACATCGCGTTTGGGATTGAGCATGTCCGGCGTTGCCGCAATCGCAGTTGCCAAGGCTTCCAGTGATTCCCGTTGTGGTGCGCGTAATGAAAGCCGTCCGGCGACATGGTGTAAGGCTTTTAGAGTCATGCGTGTTCCTGTTGCTTGAGTTCTTCGGCAGAAATCCGGCACAGCACACCATCCTTCATAACCACAATCGCAGTATTCGTTTGAATTGCCGTTTGTCTTGCCAAAATTGCAGCCCGTTTGATGGCGGCAACTGAAGCAATCAAGTCTGGGTTTTTAGCGTGTTGTAATTCAGATGCTTTCATGTATTTTCTCCCCATTCAATCAATAACGGCTCTTCACAGGCATTGTCATATAGCGCCCAATCATTAACGATATGCCGATAGTGTTGTTCAAAATTCCTGCGTCCGGCGACAAAACGGCGACGTATAACATCTTCTGGAATATGATGACCGCCTTGCTTAACCCTGAACGCTACCCGCTCAATCGCCACATCAACAGAAGGCAAGCTCAGAAAATACAAACTGACTTGATAGCCTTGTTCCTGCCAACGCTGGATATGGCGTAAATACGCCACCCCAGACAATGTTGTTTCAAATGCAAAAGACTGTTGATGGGCAACGCAATCTGTTATTTCTTGCAACATTAAACGCCCCGCTTTAACAGCCATTATTTCAGGTGCAAACGGTGACAACCCAGCTGCAATTAAATCCGCATTAATGAAACGCTGACAATGTGCTTCTTGTGGCAAAAAAGCGCGGGCAAATGTAGTTTTTCCTGCGCCATTCGGCCCTGCAATAATGATGATTCTTTGGCTCATGGCTCGACACCAAAAAGATCATCTTGTGCCGTATTGACTGGCTTAACACTGGCTTTCTTAGGTTTTTCGGCTTCTGGCTCTAGTTGTGTCATTGGCAAATTCGCCACGTTCAAGCTGTAATCGTCATGCGCCCATTCGCAACGCGACAACACCATTTTGGGGATTTTTTTTAAGGTGAGATTAGCAAACGCGTCGGCTTTGCCGCTAAATGCCGCACAACAAACCAGCAACGAACGGTCGCCTCCGACTTCAGCTGACAATTCTTCCAATTGTTGTTGTGACAGGTTTTGGGTAGTGACGTAGATAAAATCTTGTTCAGACGAATAGCCGTGATTCCACCATTGGCTATCCGAGGGCTCGTAAGTAAAGCCTTCCAGCTTGCATAAGGCTTCTGCCAGCATCGCCGGATTGTAGTTTTTATTGACCACCCAGTTGCCCCAGCGGTCTTGTTCCAGTAAGGACGGCGCAAGGCTGTAATACCGAAAACCGCCACCGCCCTGCCAGTTGACCGCTTTGCTGATGCCGCCATGGTCTTCGCCGTCGATGACTTTTTTCAGGCGTGGGATAATGTGAGTATGGCAATGTTCGCCCAGTTCAATCATGATCCACCGACGACCCATTTTGTGGGCGACTGCGCCGGTGGTGCCAGAGCCGGCAAAGGAGTCTAGGACTAGGTCGTTAGGGTTGGTAGCTAAGGTTAAAATCCGTTCAAGTAATCGTTCTGGTTTCGGAGTATCAAACAAATTGTCAGTAAACAAAGAGCGCATTTCTTTTTTAGATTCGTCGTTATGTCCGACTTCGTCATAAGGCCAAATTGTTGTAGCTGGAATTGTATCTGTAACTTCTGATAGAAAACGTTTGTATGCTGGGCGTGCATCACCATTGATACCGAACCAAATTCTATTGTCAGCTATGAGTTCGGCAAATTTATCTTTCGTATAACGCCAGCTTGTTCCTGCTGGAGGCCATACATCTCTACCTGAAGGAATCCGTAATGGAAAAATTGCATAATCGCGTTCTTCGTTCCTCAAAACGTCGCTTGGCTTCCATGCACCACGAGGATCATTGTCTTTATTAGTATAACGCCCTGTTTGTTTTTCTGTTTTGGCTAGCCTGCCTAATTTGAATTTTTCAAGATTCTTTGCCAGAACAAGAATAAAATCATGAGAAGCTGAAAAGTATTTTGAATCGGATTTCGGAGCGTATTTTTTTTGCCAAATAACAGTTGACACAAAATTACCACGCCCAAACACCTCATCACACAACACCTTCAAATAATGCGCTTCGTTATCATCAATGGTAATCCACAAAGAACCGTCATCCGCTAACAAAGACCGGATAATCTCCAGTCGATCACGCATCAGCGACAACCAGATGGAATGCTCCAACCCATCGTCATAATGAGTAAACGCGCTACCGGTGTTGTACGGTGGGTCAATAAACACGCATTTCACCTTGCCGGCATAGTCCTGTTCCAACGCCTTCAACGCCAGCAGGTTGTCACCAAAAATCAGCTTGTTATCAAATATATCTGTAGGTGCGAATGAATTCGCACCTACATCGTTGGGATAACGGCGAAATTTGGCATGATACGACAACGCTGGATTCTCTAATAATATCCTCGGCTCTAGCTTAGGTCGCTTGTCTTTGCCTATCCAAGTCAGTTCCAGTTTGGTTTTGCTCATTATGTATTCTCTTTCTATATCTGCTTTGCTTTGTAAGATATATTATTTGTCAAATCTTAGTTATAAAGATCGTTTATTCGTAAACGCCCCAAAAGGTTTTGAATATTTGGCTTTAATCTAAAGTTAGCATAACTCGCGTAGCACTTATATTGTTGTTTCTGTTTCTTGACTTTGTTTAATGATCTAAGCATAATCTCTGGTCATGGACTGAGGATTCTCGGTCGGTATTAAGCCTCGATGGAAGCATCGGGGCTTTTTATTTTCTATGGGAAGCACTTTAACCCCCAACCGTTTATGACACTATTGGTATTGCTGTAAAACTTTGACCGCAATACCTCAAAAGCTCGATTCTCTTGCTCCGGTTTAAGGATATTTAGTCCCACTGGACGGGCAATCAAATCCGCAAACTGTAATCCTGACGAATTGCTTTTTTTATCTGCAAAAATTAGTTCAAATGGGTATGGCTTCCGGTGGAAATTACCTCCTGAACAAATACGCCGAAACTCTAGTTCAAGCTCGTCATCTTCTAACTTTCCACGTTTTTCAACAACAATATGAGTGATGCTATGAGACGCATGTTGACTGTGTAAAAAATTAAACACTCGCTCCAAACCATAGCCTAATGCGATGTGGTAGGGATTACTGGGATCATGATAGCGATTGCGGTGTTCCTCTTTTTTGATAACTGTAGCCACTAAGGTAAACACACTATCTTCAATGATACGGGTTAATTCAGACAAGAAATTATTTTTCATTTCTTTAGTTTTTAAACAACTAAAATCACCGCGATCCCTGCGTATATCGGTTTCATGTAAGATAACCTGATCATGACCGAAGTGCCTAAATTTGAAGTTTTGTAAAGCAGGAACGATGCGTTTCGAGTAATCTGTCTTCTTGAAAATACAAAAAGCTAATACAAATATTGGATAGTTCGGATCGATGGTTTTTAAGCCGTGATCGCCGCTTTCATCGACGTACACGATGTAATCAGAAAAACTTGTTGTCACCCCTGAATGCTCCAGTGGATAGTAAACAAGTCTTCAGTCTCTACTTTTTGATTGAGCTTGCTTTCTAGCTGCTCAATCAACACTTCTCGGCGTTCATCTATTTCATCTTGGCGATCAAAAAGTTCTTTGCGCTGTTTGTTGCGGGTGCGTTCCAGTTCTTGTTGTTGTTTTTGGAATGCCAGTTTTTCTGCCAATGTGGCGGCTATCTTGGCATTGCGGCGCACTTCTTTAATTTGTTGGTCGATGTCTCTGATGCTTTGCTCTAAACCAAATTTTAAGTCATCTGCCCAATGGTCGAGTTTATTCACTTCTTCTTCAAAAAAGACCAAATTACGACTGTTGACTATTTTAATAAGGTCATTTTGAGCAGTTGTCAGTGCGCTTTCAATCTGCAGGCTAGGTAAGACGCTTTGTGGTTGACATTGACTGGCGTGCAGCTGCATCAATTTTTGCGCGGTTTCTGGATGTAATAATTGACCATCATCGGTTTGGGCAGCAAATAATAGATGGTCTTCGTTACGCTCCAGTGCTTCTATGCTAAAGCGTTGCAGCTTTAACGTGCCGGATTGCCCTAGTAGGGATTCAAGCACGGTAATCTTTGCGCCATGCGCGGCATAGTCAAAATGGATTTGCGCGCTAGGCGTTGGCTGGTTTTTGGCGTTTGCCAACACCCATTCACCTAATGGATGATTAAGGCGGTAAATATGGGTATTAACTGTTGAGGTGTTTTGCTGTTGAGTACGTCCAATAAGTTGATAGTTACCAGTCGGTGCGGCTTTGATAAGATTTTTTTGTAGTTGAAAACGGTGTTGATGATCGTCGAAACTGGCGTAAGGTTTTAGTTGATGCTGAGTTACCGCCCAAAACCAGCGACTAATTTTATCCAGCCGTTGTTCGGCTTGGTCGAGCTGTAATTTAAGCAGATCATGAATGTCTTCATCAAAATTGTCGAGCAATTGCTGACGAGTTTCCCGCATTTGCTTATTGATATCAACTTCCATTTGCTGCTGTAGTTGAGCGAAGGCGGCTTCTATTTGCGCGGTCGTCCGACAGCTTTCGTAAATGCTCTGGATACGCTTTTCAAAATCAATACCCGATTCTATCGAGCCTAAAACATCATCAGATGCACCAAACACGCCATCAAACAGGTGAAATTTATCGGTTAGCAGTTCCAGTACGCGCTGATCGGCATAATTGCTTTGGTTGAGAAAGTTGATGACAACCACATCAAATTTTTGACCGTAGCGGTGGCAACGTCCAATGCGTTGCTCTACCCGCTGCGGGTTCCAAGGCAAATCGTAATTGATAACTAAAGAACAAAATTGTAAATTGACACCTTCTGCCGCTGCTTCGGTGGCAATCATAATTTCTGCATACTGTTGAAAGTGGTCAATGAGCGCGGTTCGCCTGTCTATTTGCGGTGATCCGGCAATTTTATCCGAGCCTTGGTTTTCTGCCAGCCATTGCTGGTAAATTCGGGTGGTTTCTGGGCTGTTGTTAGTACCACTGAACGTGACTAATTTTTCGGCGTAGTTGTTAGCTGCAAGATAACTTTGTAGATATTCTTGGGTACGTCTGGATTCGGTAAAAATGACGGCTTTACGGGGAGCATTCATTGCCGCCATTTGTGCAAATCCTTGGTTTAGAGCAATCAATAAGGCTTTGGCTTTACTATCATCGGTAATTTTTTCAGCTTGTCCAATAAGACTGTTGAGTTCGACAATTTCAAGCTCTAGCCGTGCTTTGTCAATAGTCTGTTCTGATTCATTGTCTACACTGTCTAATTCTTCAAGATAATCCGTTTGCAGATCGTCATTTTCAATGAGTTCAGCGATAATGTCGAGGTCGTCTGTCTTATTATCACGCAGATTTTCCAGCCGATGTTTGATAGTCACCAGTGTGTTAAGGACAGCTTGGGTGCTGGAAGCCAGTAATTTCCTCAGAATAAGTCCAGTCAAATGGCGTTGTCGCTTGGGCAAAGCATAACTTTCTTCTCGTTCCAATACCGCTGTAATGCCGTTATAGAGCTGCATTTCTGTATGGGAGGGTGTAAAAGGAATGGTCATCGCTTTGCGCTGGGTATAGCGGATGTACTCTAGCACTTGTTTACGCAAGGTGCGTTTTACAAAACCTTTTAAACGGTCTTTCAGTTGCCCTATGCCATCGTTGCTCGTGTAGTGCTGACGAAATGATTTGTCATCACCAAAAAGCTGCTCATCCAGTAAGGTCGATAAGCCGTACAGTTCCAGTAATGAGTTTTGCAAGGGCGTAGCTGTGAGTAGTAGCTTTTGCCGACCATATAAAGCGCGTTTTAATGCCTGCCCCATTTTGTTATTGGCACGGTAAGCATTGCGTAGTTTGTGGGCTTCATCCATTACCACTAAATGCCAAGGCTCAACAAGTAACAGCTCTTCTAAGCGTACCGCAAAATGATACGAGAGGATGTTGATACAGTGATTATTTAACGGATTGGCAATGCCTTGGTTTTTTAATTGCCGCCAAGTATTAGTGTCGAGAATCTGTGAAGGCAAATTGAATTTGTCTTGCAGCTCTTGCGCCCATTGTTTACGTAAAGAGGCGGGGCAAATAATTATTAATTGTCGTTTGCGTTCCGCCCAATACTGGCAAAGCACTAATCCTGCTTCAATGGTCTTTCCCAGACCAACTTCATCAGCCAAAATAACGCCTTTATTAAGCGGATTATTGAGGGCAAACAGGGCTGCATTGATTTGGTGTGGATTAAGGTCAACTGTGGCATCGAATAGGGACTGGGATAATCTTTCGACACCATCTGCGGCACATTGACGAGTCAGTTCGTAAGCATAATACTTGGCATGGTAAGCAGTAATCACTTTCGCTCTATCCCTTGATTTAATTGTTGATTAATCCAATAGCGCATGTATTCGACAAAAGATTGGGGGGGGGTTAAATCTGGTAGCTAATGATTTTGTGTAGGTGCGAATTTATGCGCACGGTCAAAGAATTGTATGCTAATAAATTCGCACCTACCTAGAGCTGGAATGACTGCTTTAACCCACTACCAGAATTAATATTGTCATGAAACCTTGCGTAACTGTCCAAATCCATTAGATTTTTTAACAACTTGTAACTGTGTTTTAAAGCGTTTTTTAACGGCTTCTACATGGGAAATAACACCAACGGTTTTACCGTAGGTTTTCAGGTTTTCCAGCGTTGCAATCACTGTATACAATGTTTCTGAATCCAGATTACCAAAACCTTCATCAATGAATAAAGAATCCACGGCTTTACCGTTATTTGCCAGTTCGGAAAGTCCTAACGCCAAAGCCAAACTAATAACAAATGTTTCTCCACCCGATAAGGTTTTTGGTAAGCGTCGTTCATTCGCTTGATAGGTATCTTCAATTTCCAGTGCCATGCCCTGTTCGCTGGCTTGATGGCGCAGGTAATAACGACCACTTAGTTTTTCTAATAACGCGTTGGTTTGCGATAGTAGCTTGCCAATAATTTCTATTTGCACTCGGCGACGAAATGCCATACCGGACTCAGCTTTAAGTTTTGCCACTTCTGCCAAACAGGCATCGGTGATGACTTGCTGTTGTTGTAATTGTTTAGAAATTTCTGTGTATCGCTGCTGCAGTCCTTGTTGTTCGGCAAGTATTTTTTCCAACCTTTGCATTTCCAAATGAGCGATGTCAATTTGTTCAGCGGTTGTTTTTAATTGTTGAGTGATTTGTTCTAGGGTTGGTAACGATTCTGATGGTTGCTGTTCCAATAATGCGTTCACTTTAGTCAACTCGCCATCAATCGTTGCCAATTTTTCTATTAACTGAGCTTGTTCGGCAACCATCTTGGGTTGCTGTGCATGTAATTCCAGTAATTGTTGTAACTCAGATTTGTCTTTAAACGGGCTGTTATGCAGTTTTTCTTCAAATACTTGCTGAATCAGCTCCGACTGCTGCTGTTGCTGGATTAATAATTGTTCTTTTTCAGCGATTAATTTTTGTTTTTCAATAATCGCCAGCTGTAAGCCGATTATTTCAGATTTTTGTAATTGTTGATCATAACGCTCAATCAGTTCGTTATAGTGATCAATTTCTTGTTGGCATTGCTGTTGTTTGCTTTCCAAAAGTGCCAGTTCTTCAATACCGGTTTTTTGTCGAATTTGATAAGTCTGATAGTCCTGACGGCGGGTATTTAATTGGTTAAACAGTGCATCTTCTTTATTTTTATCAGGAAATTTTTCGCCTAACAGCAATAATTGTTCGGTTATTTGTGCTGTTAATTGCTGTTCTTGCTGTTGGCATTGATTTAAAACAGCCTGATTTTCTTGGTATTCTTGAGAATGTCCAGCAAAATGCGTATCCAAGGTGCCGACACGCTCTTGCAGTTGAGCTATCAATGCAGTATTTTTTTCAAGACTGTTTTTTAATTTGTTAATCTGCTTCTGTTTACTACGACATTGTTCAATTAAGGCGTTAATTTCCTTTAATTGTTCTGTTTCTGTTGTTAATAAAGCTTGCATAGCCGATAGGTTATTAATATCCAGATCAGCACTCACTGAATTTAAGCGATGACATAACCCTAACCACTGGCTTTGTAGCTGCTGCAAACGCTGTGCTATCGCCTGATTTCTATGCGCTTGTTTCTTGGCGAGTTCGATTTGTTTCTTTTTTTGTTCAATAGCAGCGGTCAAATTTCTTATTTTTAACTGCTGATCAGCAACGGCTTTAATCGATTCATTAACAACAGGTAAACCTTGGCTAAAAGGGTGGCTTAAACCGCCACATAGCGGACAGGGTTTACCATCAATTAAATGATGCCGGTCAACCGTCAATTTTTTTACCAAGGCTGCAAAAATTCTTGATTGCTCTAATACCCGTTTGATATTTTCTTCGCGTTTTAAGGTAGCCGTCAGTTCTTCCAGCTCTTCGGTCAATTGGTCTGCATCCAGCGGTTGTTCCTGCTGTTTTTTTGACAACCCAAACCATTTAAATGTGTTAGGCGTCAATTTTTTATAAGCTAATGCCCAATCATACAATTGTTGAAAAGAATTAACGCGTTCCTC
>Ga0214192_1001057_pt1 | contig 15722 bp, 27 predicted proteins | sample TroBogEpilimnion_44_FD_153030 | JGI IMG/M metagenome (GOLD analysis project Ga0214192, IMG submission 153030) | Freshwater microbial communities from Trout Bog Lake, WI - 29JUL2008 epilimnion | ecosystem: Environmental > Aquatic > Freshwater > Lake > Epilimnion/Euphotic zone | place: Trout Bog... | reverse complement strand
GCCAGAGACAACTGGTTCTACAGATTCTTGGGGAGCTAAGTACGAGCCAGATAGCCCTGAGAGCCTTGAGATCGAAAGCATCATCTATCAGGGTATCAACGTGATTGATCTCTTCTCCCAGGATGATCTGGAGGAGATAGAAGCCCGTGTATGGGATCAGATCAACGCCTCACGCAATGAATATGATGGAGACTAATATGCTTGTTAAAGATAAATTAGATTATTACAAAGAAGGTTTTAGAGATGGTGAGCAGTTTGTGCTTGACTTTATCAAACAGTCAACCAAACAAGAATTTAAAGAACTAACAGAATTAATAATCTGGATTAGAAAACACCAAGGAGTTCAAAATGAAACTGAATAATCGTAATGTTGTTGATGCAGAGGTAGAGAATGTTGATCCCAAGGATTACCCAGATTTCTGTGATGCTTACTTTTGCTATGCAATCTGGGAAGACACCAAAGAAGAGTTAACTGATGAAGAGCTAATGCAGTTAACTATGGAATGTGGTGATGAGCTCAATGAGATGGCACATGATTACTACAGATAAGGAGTCCAATATGAAAACATTTAACCAATTCTTTGAAGATTTAGGAAGCATAGTAAACAGGGGTTTAGCTCGTGCTACAGACCCTGAGACTGCGAAAGAAGCCGCCAAGAGCGTAGATACCTCCAAGATGGAACAGATCGTCCTGGACGTGATTAGAAGCTTTCCTGACGGGTGTATTAGCCAAGAGGTAGAGTGCGAGTTGGCTCAGTACAGGGCAAGCTCTATTACGCCCCGCTACAGACCTTTAATGAAGAAAGGTTTAATAGTGGATACAGGCGAGAAACGCCCAGGTTTCTCAGGTCGTAATCAACGGGTAATGAGGGCAGTATGAAGACACCATATGACACAGGAAAAGTACGCATTGGATCTAACTATTTCCCAGTAGTTAACTATCACAATCCAGATCAAGATTGGATTCAAAAGGTAGCTCTTGGCGAGAAGACCTTTTGGACCGCTGAGACTGTGATCATGGGGATTATTTGGTTGATGGTAGCTTATGCGATTGCAGGTTTACTTTCTGCCTGTAGCACCCCCCCTACAGTTCCTGCGGCATACAGTTATGCTTCTGCACCAGTAGTTGGTATTACCCTTGACCCAAAAGTGCAACAGATGACCCGTAATGAGGTCATAGAGGGTATAAATCAATGCGAGAGTAACTCTATGAGGGCAGTTGTAATCACCAGTAAAAGAGTTGTCAGCGGGTTTCTATCCGAGATACCTATTGATGTGCAATGCTATCCAAAACGTACTATTTTTTAAGGAGTCCACCATGAAGATGAAAGAACATTACGAAGATTTTGTAAGTAAAAATTTAAAAGAGTTTTACGGTATTCGGTACTGCAACCAATGCAAAGAAGTCTTGCAGGATGAGACAGACCTTTGTTGCCAGGTAGGATCATTCTTATTTGAAGAAGCAGATAAGGGCACTCAGAGAGCTATAGTGTTGGAGGAATTAAGTAAGTATGCGTAAAGAGTGTGCAGATGAGGGTAAGTATTGTGTTGTAAAAAGACACACTAAAACCCTTAAAGCCGAGCACCCTGATCTATCTACAGTTAACTATTCTAGTTATATCAGGTGCGGCTTCTGCGACACCGTTTGGGAATGGAAGATTTTTGGAAAACAAATAATTTACAGGAATAGAAATAGAAATGAACACATATCAAAAGCTGAATTTAGCGAGACACAAGTTTCACCAAAAGACGTTAAAGAAATCGGGGTTAAATAAGTTTGCAGGTTACTCATACTTTGAGCTTTCAGACTTTCTTATCCCTGCGTTAGATATCTTTGATGAAGTAGGTTTGTGCGCCAACATATCTTTTGCTAAAGAATTTGCAACTATGGAAATAGTTAACATAGATGCACCTGGGGAGCATACTATTTTTATTCGTTCACCAATGGGGTCTGCGGCACTCAAAGGTTGCCACGAGGTTCAAAATATAGGTGCGGTTGAAACCTACCAAAGAAGGTATTTATGGGTAGCCGCCCTTGAGATCGTTGAGCATGATGTGATTGATGCGACCACAGGTCAGACACCTGCACCAAGGGTTTCAGCAACCAAAAGCGATACAGAGCTTGATGAAGATCAAAAGAACCTTATACAAGATATCAAAATAGGCATAGAAGCTCTTTTTGCAGAGGGGGATATAGTAGGGGCTTACCTCGAATATATTAAGGTGACAGATGCTGAAGAAAAAGTCTTTTTATGGAGCCAATTGGACTCAAAAATCAGGTCAGCGATTAAAAAACATGGCGATAGCCTCAAAGGAGAATAATATGGCGTACAAACAATTTGACAACACTAACAAAGGAACTCTTTTTAAGAACGACAACGCTAAAAAAGAGACAGACCCCGCATACAAGGGGCAGATCAACGTAGACGGTACAGAGTACTGGTTGAGTGCCTGGGTAAAAGAAAGTAAAAAAGACGGCAAGAAGTTTTTTAGCTTATCATTAACACCGAAAGACAGGGACGTTAACCAACCAACCCGCAGGGAAGCTCCTCCAGATTTGGATGACGTTCCCTTCTAAAGTTTAGGGTAGGCATTAGGGATTTTTGATTGGACTCTTTGCCCTTTTGTCTACCCGCTTAATAGGAGACATCCATGCTAATAGAAGCTATTTGGTTTGCGTTTTTAACAATGCTTGCAGGAGCTGTATTTACTACAGTATGTTGGTTTACTATACTTGCAATTAATGCCTTAAACGATTCTGATGGGGGGTAAATCATAACCAGCGGAACTAATCTTGTAGATGTGAATGTCGTTGGACTATACAGTTCCCCCTGAAATTTTTTGACTGTATAGACCTTTCAAAGCCTGGCGAGGGGCAGGTAATCTACTAACCCCTCAATACTTGCAAAGCTTTATTTGTAAACGCTATACGGTCTTTTAGACCAAAATCTCCACCGTTTACCCGCTTGGTTAGCGCAACCCAATCTTCCCTATCTGCAATTTCATTGCACCCATGAGTTTTCCAGAACCACCCTGCACTCATTGCGGCATAGTAAGGTTGTCCTACAGGGTCAGGATTGCTTACAAAGTCTTGTCCTACTGATTGCCCAAAGTGCCAGTAATTATCATGCCCTGTGAGCTGAATACAACCCCTGCCACGGTATTTCCAACCATCCCCTGATGACTCATCCCTATTGCCCATACGACCGCCATAGATGCGATTAGCGATCTTCTGAGCGTTACCTGCATACAACTCTATTTCCCCAGGCTTAAACTTGTGCCCAAAGAGCCTGTCAAGGGTTTTAGCAGAGTAATTAAGGTTTTCCTCAAGCTTGGTAAAGTGCCCACATTCCTCGGTACATTGCCCTATAAATGCCGCCTGTTGATCAATGTCAACCATGCCAAACTTAGCAAAGGTAGCGTTGAGCGGATCAACCCACTCAGCACCAATCTTTAATTCCCTTAGTTGGTCAGCATTAATCATTTGAGCACCTTATTAAACCTATCTCTTACTTCGTTGTACTTCCTGACACAGGTGTTGTAGTCTTCGATTGCAGAGTCCCCGTCTGAGGCGATGGAGACAATATCTTTAATAGCCTGTCGCTCAAGTTCGCTTGCCTTACCTCCATCTCCAGAGGTGGAATCTGCGGAGGCTTGTACGGGACAACTGGACGGGAGGCGCAACTCGCCAGAATCAATGCGCTTATCAATATCACTTTGCTTTTGCTTGATATCATTTTTAGCCTTAGTTAGTTGTGAAGTAAGGTCAGCAAATCGTTGATTTACTTGCTGTTCCTTTGTTCGAGCTTCGTCATTAAGTCTTGCAATTTCGATTTGATCTTCAGTAAGACGTTCTTGATAACCTGCATGATGTCCATAAAAGTAACTCCCTATTAGTAAACCAATTACACCAAGTATTTGCCAAGGATTGATCATTTAACGCTCTCCCTGGCATGAGCCATTCTTAGTCTCTCATCTTCATCTTCTAGCATGGGAGGTGATGTAGGCGCAGAAGGTGCTGAACCTGCCGAAGTGGAAATAGTCTCTGTAAACACCACTTCTTTAACAGGAGGTGCAACGTATGCAGAAGTACCACCTTTCACATTGTTCATCATGGCAGTAGCTTCGTTAGTTAATCCCTTGGTCATGATGCCACCAATACCACCTACGATTAACAACACTATGTCGTTCAGCATCTTTGTGTATGCCTGGTCAATTGGAGCCATAGCCTTAATAGGTTGGCTAACAAAGGTTACTGAGTAAAGTAATGCAAAGACGATAAACGCCAATATCAAAGTTACAACAACCACCACAAAGGCTCTAACCCTAGCCTCTATCTCATCGGCAGTCAGTCTTTCCTGGTTGGGATTGGGGGTTAGGAGTTGCAGCAGTAAATCCTTCAATTTTCTTCTCCAGTATTGGGGCTACAAGATATTCGGGACAGTCTTGGGTGAATTCACAACGGGGATGCTGACACTGAGTCGCGCCAAAGTGGTCTGGGTCTTGGCAAAAATAACGATACTGGTTATCTTGACACCCCGCTAATAATAAAATCAATAAAGCGCATATTCTCATTGGTTACTCTTATCACGTTGGGTTTCAAGTTCTTTCTTCAACTTCTCAATTCTCTTCAAATCTGCCGCCATCAAAATTCTCTCTTGATGGATGTCCATATACATAATCCCAATTACAGGCAGTATCAGTATAAACAGTATTGCCAACACTATGATGATAATTACATATCCCCATGTGTCACTCGATTTATTGCCCACATCAGTCCTGCCATATAAATAACTACAAATATTATTGCTACTGTGCAAGCACTCAAAAACCAAGCTCTGTCAGCCAACTCTCTAGCTTCTGCCTCCCTTTGCGCTTTCTTTCTAATCTCTGCCTTCCTAGCCATTTCCTGCTTAGTCTTGACACTACCAATCATTTCATTAACCCTAGAGTACAAGTCCTTTAACTCTGGCGGCACATGATAAACCATGTACTCAGTTAAGTTAACTCTCATCTCTTCTAACTGGCTTTTTGCCATTACCAATCTAATCGCTCTCTCATAAGTATCACCGTCAGGATCAAAAATCTTTTCTATTCTTTCCTCTTCTTCTCTTATCGCATCTGAACAAGCCTTGTAGTTTCTAAAGAATGCAACCAGTTGATCGCCAATCTCTGCATAAAGGGTTTGCTCATCAAACTTAACCTTTTGCTTTTTCTTAGGTTGTACTTCTTGTTTTACTTCTTCTTTTTTAGGCTCTGAAAACAATGAGGTTATCCAACCCCATATTCCAGTAACCTCTTTACCTATCTGCTTTACTTCTCCTATTGTCTTTTGTACATCTTTTACGAGAGCCTTACCCTCGTTGTACATCGAACAAAGCTCCTTAATGCCTGTAAATGCGGCATTAGCGGCTTGGAAGAGAAGTATGAACTCAATCTTACTTTTTCCAAATCTGTAGCATTCCTGCCAACAAAGTAAAGAATCCTACAACTGCAATGATTGGCTTTGCAACACTTGCTATCCAACCCAGCACTTTGAATGCGCCTTGCACATTCTTGAATGCTTGCACCATATCTTTTGTATCTTCATGAATAGAATCTACTTTTTTCTCAACAGAGACAAGCCTTTGATATATTTGTTCGTGTGTTACGGTTTCCATGATTATTTAGTAGAGTTTAATTGACCACGACCTGCACCGTTTTTCTTAGACATTTCATATTTATATCTACGTTGCGCTAATTCTTTTTCTTCGCCTTCATTTAAACCGCCAGTATAAGTAGCTAAAGGAGCCGCTTTAGATAAAAGTGCAGTAGCTAAATTAAAGCCTGTTTCTCTAGCAGGTCCAAAGTTACCTTTTTTGGCTTGTTCAGCCGCATCAGCCAATTGAGCCGCAGTAACCAATAAACCACCAACGCCAGTAGCTTTAACTAAACCCTTTCTGCCCAATGGTCCATAGTTACCCGCTTCTGCTTCTGAAGGCAATCTTTTCATTAAATCAGGTACTTCGCTAGAAGGAACACCTTTTTTAAGTTTTTCATTAAGTTCTAAATAGTTTTCGTAAGAACCTATTGGTTTTCCATTGTTGTACTTTTCAAGAATAGCTTTTCTACCTTCAGCACCATAAGTGTTGTATAGGTTGTTATCACCTGCACCATAACCAGGTAAGAATGTTTGACCTTCTTTTGTAAGCTTAGTCCATTGCTCTGGATTATCTTTAAGAATTAATTCTTTGCTAGGTGCTTTAGCTCCTTTTACTACTGGTTTCTTTTCTTCAACTTGAGTTTGAGTAGTAGTTTCTTTAGGCGTTTCTCTAAATAGATTTTCGTAATCAGTCTTATCTTCGGTTGCCTGAGTTGTAGCTTGTAATGGTGTCTTACCTGCTTCTTCTCCAGGATTTGTCAATGGATGAGCATCATCACCCGATGCAGGAGGATTAGGTATTTGCTCACCAGTTGGCATTGCAGATGGAACAGGAGGAGCAGGTGATTTACCCAAGATGTGATCAATCAGTTCTTGCGATACATTTTCTTGCTCTGGAGGAGCAGGATTAGGCGCAGGTGATTGTGGAGCAGGAGGCACAGGAGCTTGTACTGGCACAGGTGCAGGAGCATTGATATCAGCATTTGCAGGGGTAACAGGACCAGATGCCTTCTCAGCAATAGCAACAGGGTCTGTAGTCTTACCTGCAAGTTCTGGAGATACAGGATTATTTGCAGGAGCAGGTTGACCTTGCATTTTTGCCAATTTAGCTTGATGCAATTCTTCTTGTCTTCTTTGCTCTTCTGCAAACTTTCTTTTTTCCAATTCCATTTTGTGAGCAGTATATGGATCAACGCCTTGTTCCATTTCTAACTTTTTCTCACTAATGTCATTCTGTCTATTTAAAGCTTCAAGACCTTGTTTCTTTAGAATATTTTCTTGAGTAGGAAATAATCTACTCATTCCTGAGTCAATAGCTTTTTTACCAATATAAAAAGTTGCGGCAGTTCCTGCTACACCAAGACCAAGTTCAGCAGGTGTTAGATCGTGTAACTGTCTGTCAGCCCAGTCAAGCATAGATGTGCCACCAGATGTAGATGGCTTGCCTGGCTTAACAACAACTGAAGGTGTTTCATCTAATCTGTCTTGATCTTTAAGATTGGTTTTGTATTTGTTATACCAAGCTTGATGCTCTGGTTTTGGGCTAGTCTTAAGAACGTCAACAATATCTTGAGGAGAGTAACCCTGCTCAAGATGATTTACTATACTTTGATGTACTGGATCAACGTCAGAAGCTCCGTAGCCTTTGTCTTCTTCAGCCATTATTCTGCTCCCAATGATTTTCTAAGCTTTGCTTTTCTTTCTTCTTCTGCACTAAGTTTTTTAGCAACTGTTGGCTTGCCTTTAGTTTCGCCTTCAGTAGAAGTAGTAGCTTCGCTAGGCTTTTGTGATGGCGTACTAGCTGAAGAGTTTGTTACAAGCCTTGGATTAACTGGTCCTTCAACAGTTGGTGTTGTAGGAATCTGTGAATTGATTTTAAGTATCTCATCAGCGGCATTCTTTTTAATTGCCTTGATCTCAGGATTTTTATTAAACTCTAGCATCCATGAAGACACATCAGGTGTCGTACCTGTGGGCAATTGAGCTCTTTTTTCTTGTACAAACTGAGCCCAACGAGTAGCAATCTCTCCATACGCTTGATTGTGAACTGCCTTAACGTCACCTGCGTAATAACCTTCCATGAGGTTTGGAGGTAGCACAGGTTTAATGCCAGGCAATCCACCTGCATCTTCAATTTCTTTTTGAGCTTGTGCAACCTGATAATTGCTATCAATGTATTGAGTAACTAATGCAAGCTTCTTAGGGTCTTTGGCAAACAAGATTGCCGCCTTTTGCTCTAAGTCTTCTTTTCTTGCATCAATAGCTTCTTTGCTACTTTCTCTTTGCATTAAGTCATTAGCTCTCTTGTCGAGATCACCGCCACTAACAACAGTACCGTTTTGATCTCTCCATTGCTTATCTTCGCCATAATGCAAGCCAAGCTTAAGACCAATATTCTTTGCAGTATTTAAATCTGAACTATTGGTTACCTGGTTGCCTTTCTCCATCTGGTGCATTACGTTTACACCAGTTTGAATTTCTTTTGTGTTGCCAGTACCAATGTTGTGAATACCTGCAATGTAAGCTCTGGTAGCCGCATCAGGAGATGAAGAGTAAAGTTGTGGAGCAATTACTCTAATGTTTTTAGCCGCATCAGCAATGCCTTCTGCGTTTCTAGATGCCGCTTCTTGACTGCTCATTACTTTGTTAAACAATCCAGATTGAGCTACTTGAATATCTCTAGCGTTTAATCTCTTGATGTCATACCCTGCGCCAAAAGAAGGGCTGATATCACCTTTAGTCGTGATACCACCAATTGCTTTTTCTTCTTCAGGTGTCAATGGCTTAAAGTTTTCATTCTCTATTCTTCTAAGCTCACCACGTTGATTAAACACTTTCCAATATTTATTGTTGAGCGCATCTCTACCTTCTTCGTATTTATCTTGCCCACCATTCCATGCGGCATTAACTTTACCCCAATCGCTTTTACCAATAGCACCAAACAGTTCACCCCATCTGGTTTGATCAGCGGCAGGTACGTTAAAGTCTTTTGCATTTAAATGCTTAACAACCTTTTCTCTATCTTCAGGAGTAGCAGTAGGAGAGGTTCCCTTAATAATATCTCTAACAACAGGACCATGAACTTCTTCATGTATTTGTGCAGATTCTTTATTCTTTTGTACTTCATCAGGAGATGGGTCCCAACTTGATGCAGATGGAGCACGATCAGCAACAGGCGTAGCAACAGGAGGTAACTTAAGCTTTAAGCCACCGCCAGTATCGTCATTAGTAGGTGCTACTCCTGTAAAGGAATAATCTGTTTTAGGTACAACAGGTGCTACGACATCAGTCATTCATCTACTCCCAATGCTTTGTAAACGCCACTTTTAGTCTCATCTTGAGGGGTCTTAGGTTTAAAAGTACCACCTAATGCTTGCGTAGCGTTGTATATATTTCCTTGCTTTGCTTGATCAAAAGCAGAAGTAAGATTGCCAAATGTTTTATCAACCTTATTGCTAAAGTCGCTTCTTACTTTATCGATTCCTGTGCCAAGCGCATCAGAAAATGATTCTGGAGGTGCTACACCTGAATCAGATGATGTGTCAGCAGGAGGCTTAACCGCAGTAATACCACCTTCTCCACCAAAAGGATTGGTCTTTGTGTAACCTGCATATTGAGTCCAATCACCATAGCCAGAGCCTTGATTTTGCTGAGTTACTTGTGGGATTGCGGGTACAAAGTTCATACAGACACCATTTCATCCAAACGCTTGTTTAAGATTTCAATTTGTATTTGTTGCTCAGTAATTGCATTAGCAAGCACCGCAGTTAACTTTGGATAATCAATTCTGAGAATACCATTCTCTTCTGATACTACTTCAGGAATAAGAGTTTTAATGTGTTGAGCATTCAGCCCAATCTCTCTGCGCTCACCCATAGCCTTCTCTTTCCAGAACCAGGAAATAGGAGAAAACTGCACAACCTCTTTTAATCCATAAGTTAAATCTTTAACCCAGGCTTTTAATCTCATGTCAGAAATACCTACGCTATTTCCTTTACCCTTGGAGTTGCCAGAGCTCACAGAGCTTTGTGTACCTGCGTAATTAGGGGTTTGTGATGGAGCACCATAAATAGTGCTTGCATATTGACCATAGGTGCTTAAAGGAGCGGCAGAAGCCGTTAAGCCCTGTCCATAAGTGCCTGTAGCCGCACCCAAATTCTGTGAGCCCAATTGACCCAAAGCACTTGCCGCAGAAGCTTGTTGTTGCTGAATACCCGCTTCAGTTTGTGCCGCAACACTACCCAACTGTTGCGCTTGCAGAGCTTGAGTTTGTTGATTTGCTAAAGCCTCTCTTGCAGAACCTTCTTGACCTGCTCCTGCAAACCCAGCGTTCATTCCTACGTTAGCTTGTTGAGCGGCATACTGTGCAGGAGCTAAAGCACCCTGTACCTGTTGTTGCTCATACTGTGGGCTGAAAAGGCTTTCTAAGCCAGATACACCTGCATTAAGTGCTTGCCCACCAGTATTGTATTGTTGAGCTCCTACGGCATTAGCCGCACCTTGAGTAACACCTGCTTGTTGAGCATTGTTAGCCGCTATCTGTTGATATGCGCTAGTAGCACCTTGTGCAGTATTAGAAAGGGTTGGTAAATAGCTCGATAAAAACTGATTTTGTAATGCAATAGTTTCTTGTTGGGCAGGAGTTAGTATCGTGCCAGTTGCATTATTACCCGAGGACTTGCCTCCACCTAGTGATGCCGACATAGTTAACCTTTACCCTTTCCATTACCATTATTATGTTGTGCATAAGTAAATGGTTGATTGCCTTGTCCCGTAGTATTCATATACTGATTGGGTTGCCCCATTATAGGTTGACCTGACGTAATTGTGTTTTGCGCCTGACCTGGAGGTTGTACTGCCATCAACTGTGGAGAACCTCCTCCTTGACCTTTTCCTGTTGATTGAGTTGGAGTAGATTGCAGAGGAGTGTAGTTAGATGCAAAGTTATTAGCCCCATTCATCATGGTTCCTACTGGTCCACCAAAACCAGTAACAGGAGCTTGACCTCCATCAGATTGACCTTTGCCGCCAGAGAATTGATTTGCTCCACTTGCCTGTGCTTGCGACAACCCATTACCTGATAAAACTGGTTTTAATGGGGTTACGTTTTGGACCATTGGTTGAACCATGTTGGGGTTTTGACCCATCATAGAAGATAGACCTTTTGCTCCAGATTGATCACCTGCTCCACCGCTCATTGCACCCATATTAATACCCTGTTACGTTAATAGTCATGTTAATAGAAGTCCCTGAATACTGATACCCAGTATGATCGGACCAACCAAAAGAATTACCGCCTGTACCCGATACATTGCTTGCTACCGTCACAGATGTACTTGTGCAGTTTATGCCATCTGTCTGATAGGTAATAGGCGTAGTAAATGAGGTAAATAGCAACCTAGGCCATCCCAACACTACCGCATAAGTACCAGATGGATAACCACTTCTGGTTACCGTTGGTCTGCTAGAACCGCTAAATGTCGCTCCCCAAACATCAATCACCCTTAAATAATTGTTGTCCGTATTAAATACGTTATTTCCTACCTGGTCAAATATCTTCATGCCAAAAGTGCTTGTCGATGGCGCAGGAACATCAAAGAAGTATACGTTAACCGTACCTGCAACAGAGCATTGGATATACCAGGTTACCGTCAATGGCGTAGCACCTGTGTAATTAGAGTAATCTGTTTGCATTACTCCTGCATACCCTGTTGCATTTATTGCAATCAAGGGAAAGTTGCCTGTATACGATACCGCAACAATCTGTCCTGCGGTCATCGAGTAGGTGCTTTTCTGGCGCATACCCATGTTCTGATACGTTTGATCTATGATCACGTTACCAGAGGTGTCGGTATATTGAAAGCCAAAACTCATTAGTAAACCCCTGCAAAAATGATCATAGGAGCCCAGTTTGACGAACCGCCACCCGCAGTATAAGTCCAACTAACCGTAGTGCCAGAAACCGTTACATCAGCCGCAATATATTGAATAGAGTTGTTGGTATACCTGTATGCCGCTACCCAAGGTCTACCAGTAGATAAAGCAGGGATTGTCATTGATCCTGCCGTACCATTGGTAATAAATGTCTGAATGTAGCGTGTAACTGTAGAGCTACTGTCTACCGTTAGAGCACCACTAGCATTCCAACATTGAAGACCAAAGCTCATAGCTGACCGATTCTTACACGAAGAACGCCTGAGTTATAAACGTCAATCCTTTGGTTAGCTCCGTCAATTAATATGTAGTTTCCAGGGCTTAAGGTAAACGTAGCAGTACCCGCAGTAATGTTACCCAGGTTTGCGCTAATCGCACTTAAGTTTGTAGCATTGATTTTTGCAGTACCAGTACTGTCATAGACTATGTTTGCAGAGGAATTACCAAAGGCAAAAGTACCATCGCTATTGACTGTGATACCTGAACCAGAGCTAACCGTATGGTTTGTAGAGTCTATTACTGGATGAGTTGATCCTGCGTAAACATTGGTTCCAGATATGGTTCCTGCGGTTATCGTTCCGAGATTTGCACTTATTGCACTTAGCGAACCCACTTTTAGAGTTGCAATGAAAGGTGCTACCCAAAGAGTTAAGTTGGTTGTAGGGTTGTATATTCCATCGATCTCCCACAGATTTTGACCTGCGTTATAGGTAGATGGATTTGCTGACCAAACTTCTGTTCCGCCCCAAGTTCCATTAGGAGGAAAGCTTGAGCTTCCAGTCGTTGTAATTGTTGCAGGGGTATTCCCCAAAGTACCTGTGTAAACAGTAAACCCTGTTCTAGCCTGAAGGTTATTACTACTGCCAACCAAAGTCAAATCAATAGGACCATTTGCAGTCCAATCGGGTACAACTTGGTAATAAGTAGTTGGTGCGCTTGCTTGAGAAATTAGATTAATCTGCAATCCACCAAAGATTTGATACCAAAGTGAATTAGAAGCCCCAAAACCTCCTTGTATTTGATACCAGGCAAAGTCAGCAGGGCTAGGATAGCTATAGACGTTAGAGTTGCTATTACGCAATCCATAGTACTGAGAGCCTGTATAGCTACCAGAGGGGCGTTGAATTGTTGAAGAAAACCCTTGGTTACCCGCATAGTTATCTGCGTATGCAACATACAAATATCTATAAAGATAAGCAGTTGTTTGCCCAATAGTCGTTGTAGCAGGTGCTGTATTGTTGCTATTGTTAACTACACCTGTATTGAAGTTAGACGAGTAATTAGCTCCCAGGTTTGCCAGGATATAGTTAATCGCCTGTGCCATTTGAGCACTCGATGCAGATGGGGTAACAAAGTAAGACATTAGAACGCATCCTCAACAATTGTTGATAAGAAGGTCATGGCAGTCATATTCCAAGTATTTGTTGAATCATTAGTGCCAAACTTCAACGCTACAGTCCTTACGTCATTTTGGGTAGTTGTAACCCAAGGATCGTTGGTAACAATGTGGCATTGCTCTGTATCACCAAACGTAGGAGTTTGAGCAGTCGAATTAGCTCCTCCAAGCGTAATATAAATGTAAGGTGCGTTGCTAGGCGTAGTTGTTGAAATCTCAGGGAAAAGCCTGTGAACGTAAAGTCTATGTGGATAACTTATAGGATTACCTTCGCCATCCAGTAAAGTAAGGTTATCTCGCTCAAAAAGACAGTTTATGGCGTTTCCTGAGAAAGATGTACCTTGACCTGTCTGAATGAGTTGCAAGCCTCCTGCGCCTGTATTAGGAGCGTATACGGTGCATCTAGAAGACAAATTAAAGGTACTGGTAGTCGTGTTGTAAACAGGAGCTTCGACCGCCATAGCACTATTGTTAATAGTCTTAGGCGCATTCCAAACCTGAAGATCGTATCTCCAAGATAGCATTTTGTTGCAGTACCCAGTAGATGTTAAATCAGGATAATAAATTTCTACCTGATTCTTTTTAGTGTTATTTACTACATGAACTGCGCTTATGTAGTTAGGATTCAAATTTGAGTAGAAGTAATTCTTTAGCTTTTGGTTTGCAAGTGATCTAAATTGTGATCCATCAAAAGCCCAAATATCTCTTGCATCAATCCCATAAACAACGTCATCTCCGTTATCCCAACAGTTTTGGTTTAACAAGCCTCTACCCTTCTTAAAGGGAGCTATTGCAAATACAGGAGCAGTCTGAGATTGGTAAGCTATTGGAGCAAAGATAACTGTATCCCAATAACTACAAACGTAGAAGTTTGCACCCAATGGGAATCCATCAATTAAAGGTCCACGCACAGGAACCTCTAATTCGTTGGCAGTATTGGTAAGAGTTGGTTGCCAAGTATGTGGAACACCTGTGTTAGCAAAGGTTTGACTCCACCTTACGGTTGTAGGATAGTGAGTAATCGCTCCACCAGATGTAGCAGTCTTTGTAAGGTTTCCTGCTATCAGAATGTTGCCAATGTTAGGCGCAGAGTACTCTCTTACAAATGCCGCTTGAACAGATGCGACACCTACAGTAATCTCGTAGTTCCAAATGTTTGTAGTCAGGGTTACAGGGTCTACGCTATCAAACAATGCTATTGCGGTAGAAGGAGATGGCAATAGATACATTGGAGGGTTAATGTTGTCATTAATGAAAAACACTTGCCCAATCCAAGCTCCTGTGATCGGAGGAGTTGGAGCAGGACTTCCACTAATTGATCCTGAGTAACTGTATCCAGTAGTTGTGCTATAAGTTACATAAGGTGATGGAGGAGTAATTACGCTTATTCCTGCAATGTTAACCTTGTACCAAACACCTGCTGAAGTAGCTACGATGTAGCACCAATCATTGTTTGATCTAAACCCTGCTTCCATGTAAATAATATTACCTGATATAGCAGAGAGTATTGGTGCTTCACCATCAACCTTTTTAACACCTCTTACATCTGCTTCAATGTTATACCCTGCGTTGTATTCGTTAGCCGCAAGAGCATTACTTGGAACATCTGGCGTAAAGCTCATGTTCGCAAAAGGAACTCTTAGTGGGGTATAACCTTCAGCCATATTAAGTCTCAATAACTTTTAATAAAGTAACTATAACTGAAATAACCAAACCTGCAATCATTTGGTGCATAGGGGTTAAAGGGAACTCCATTACAAACCCTTGCAATACTGAGAGTACTGCAATCACTAAAGCCCATTGAACCTGCTTTGATTTTAGGGTTGTGATTAGTGTGTTCATTATGCGCTTCTCGCTAAAAATCCAGACATTGCACAACTTGAACTTGAACCATTAAATCCAAATGCTAAACCTGTACCTGAAATATTTGCGGCAAATGTTATGTAATCGGAAACTCCATTTAAATAAATTAACCCACTACCCGATATGTTTGAATTAGTTGCAATGGTTGCAAATTGAATTGGACGAATAAAATTTGATCCGTTTTTATTAATATAACAATATGGTCCCGCAGTAATTGTTCCAACCGCTCTAAAGGTAATATTTATTTGATAATATCCCGCAACATTTGGAGCAAAAGAATAAGCGGGAACAGAAATTCCATTAAGAGTAACTGTACTTCCAGTATTATTGAAAGCGGTTGCGGTGTCGTATATTTTTGTATCTAAAGGAACCACAGTATCAACGTTAGAAGTAACAGAATAATTTGAACTTCCATTACTCATCCAAACATTAAAAGCAGGACCACCTAGTGACATTTGTGGTTGTACTTGGGTCAACATATTACACCTTTGCTTGTGATGCTACTTGAGCTTGATAGGCAGAGATTACATCCGAAGTCCAGACTGCTTCGCAAATAGCCTTTACCTTGGCATCCTGAGTGCTTACGTCTTCACCAGGGGTTAGTACCCACCTAGAAAAGTTACGAGCTATTTCATTGCCAGAGTCTGTTATAACCTGAGCCTGGCGTACTTGTACTTGTCCGTCTTGAAGAACTTCGATTTTGTCGATGATTGTGTTTGATGCGAGTGTCATATTGACTCCTTAAGTTGATGCTTGATATTGCAAGGACACTTCAAATTCTGTATTTGCAGTAATACCTGCCCAATTTAGTGTAGCTTTTAATGCGTTTCCACCATTGCCAAATAGTATTGGAAAATTTGACAAATTTGGACCACATCTTGTAACCAT
>Ga0214192_1001056_pt1 | contig 15739 bp, 16 predicted proteins | sample TroBogEpilimnion_44_FD_153030 | JGI IMG/M metagenome (GOLD analysis project Ga0214192, IMG submission 153030) | Freshwater microbial communities from Trout Bog Lake, WI - 29JUL2008 epilimnion | ecosystem: Environmental > Aquatic > Freshwater > Lake > Epilimnion/Euphotic zone | place: Trout Bog... | reverse complement strand
CAAGCTCGTCGGCTTGTGCGGGTTCATAGTTTTCACGTATATAGTTGATTAAATTTATTGCACCCTGTATAACGTGGGCGGCACGTGATTCCACAAGATTTTCACGATCCTTGTGTACCAACAATGTGTCTAATTCGTCTAATATACTGCGAGCCTGCTTTTGCAAGATTTACTCCAATTTGTGTTGTATTTATGTATTTGATTGTAGTCTTATTGCTTTAGGATCTTGCTCCACTCGGGGCAGAGCCGGGCAAAATCAGTTTGTCTAACAACATCCAATTGAGTTATTGATCTCCAAAATTGTGTGTGTTTTTGTTGATCATCACGGGCAATACTGTGCACCAACTCGAGTATTGTGGGATAGTTTGCAAATCGTGATTGTAATTCGGTGATTACAGTTTGGGGCAAGCGATCAATTCCGTATTCACCATTGGCTCGTTGAAATATCAAGTCCACTGGATCGCCCAGTCTATTTGTGTTGAATTCGTTATGGTGCCAATCTACCAATTGGTCAAGATAGTACAAATTAAGATATCCCCACACACAATTTATCTTGAACATGTGATTGACCGGCATAGCGTCATAATACCAGCGTAGATTATCAAGTACCATATTCCAATCGGCCCCGGTACGTTGATAATTGAATCTTGGGCCCACGTCATCTATGCTGAAATACAATTCAACCAACTGGCATTGACTCCAAAGTTCAAGTAATTCACTGCTGGCCCGCACAGTACCATTGGTATTGTAAAACACATGCACATCGTCTAGGCCCTTGACTTGTTGTATTTTTGTTAATAAATTGACATGGTTGTTGCTCAGTAACGGCTCTCCGCCACCATGAAAGTGTACATTTTTAATGTTCTTTAACAACTCGGTGTCGTTTACTTCGATCTGATTAAATTTGTCATATCGAAATTGTTCGATGCTGGCCAGTGGATACAATTTTTGATAGTCAGGTAACCATGCAGTACTATTTTTAGGACCGCATATGACACATTTTAAATTGCACAAGTTGCCCACACTATAATCTATGCTTTGTGGACCAGTCAAGTCAATGTCAGTATCCTTGAAATAAACTTCGTACAGTTGTTGACTTCCTTGGCGTCGGCTGGTCATGCCGTGTGCTTCTTGCTTGCGACAACTGTGACATCCAAAGATTTCTTGATCGTTGGCCACCATTTGTTTTAATCTGGCATGCTCGGGACCGTTCCACACCGACAAATCAAATTGGTCTGTGGTCTTGATATATCCATCATATGCCGAACAAGGATTGTAACTCAGCTGGCCGTTTTTGCTCCATATGGATAGATTTTTATAAATCTCGTAGCAAAAATGTTTTTTATCTTTCACATGCGTTCCAATCCAATTATTGGTACATTGACTTTGTTTTCCAATATCCATTTAATAGTATTGGCCACGTGCACTGGATCCAATCCATCAGCGTTCTCGGGACGGTTGTCGTTTAATGCACCCACAGTGATGTGTGTGGTTCTAAACAGTTTGGTACATAGACTTAGACTCAAATCTCTCAAGGCACGCTTTTGTACCGAGTATAACGCATTAAAACTGTGTCGTCCTTCGTATTCGGCAGTACTACCAATATTGAACACATAGCCCACCTTCCACATCTGGTGTGTAAGTTCCAGTATCTTTTGTTGTGCGCCACCAGACACAAATGCACTATTGATCAACACATTGTAGTTGACAATTTGATTGCAGAAATGTTCTTCATCCTTGGGATTCCACATTCGCAAATCGTATCCGGTACTACGACTTGCAAAGTCTGCGTCGGGAAACACCGACTTGACTGCACGGGCTATAGTGTAGTCTGCAGGATTGCCGGTGCATAATATTTTATATTGCATTTATTTGTGCGCTCAACATTTCAAAATAGGCTTGGTGGCCGTCAACTCCATCGTGTCCGTCCCAGCCATATTGGTCAAAATCCACAGGCTTAATTTTTGATACAGTTTCATGAAACTGTGTTCTACTGTTGTTAAACCAATTTAGTACACGGGGTTCTTGTTTAACGTATTCAACGTAAGGATCACGCATGGGCAAAGGATCACTGGTAAAAGGTTTACTGTTGTTTACAATCAAAAACTTTTTGTCACGAGCTTTTAAAAATTCCATTAGTCCAATTAAATGTGCATACAACGAACACTCAATGGTTTCATGATCTAGTTCGGCAATGGCAGTTTTATTAAGAATGTTGTGTAAACTATTGGTATATTCTCGTGTTATGTCCATTCTAAATATGACTGTGATGTTGACAATATACAACGTGTCCAACTCGGGATTGGTCAAACAATGATGCATCACAGTTTTAATTATGGCATCATTACTGCGTTTGGGCACACTGTCGTTGTAAAATTCGGTCACTCCCAACTGTTGCCCGATTTTGTACCAATAGTGATCTTCCTGGCGACGACACCAATTCACAGTAGAAGTATAACTATCACCAACGTTAAACAGTATCATTCGCTTTTGCTTTTTAATCCGGCCAGCATACTTTTTAATTTTGCACTTTGTACTTCACCCGTAACTAGTGCCTGTTCCCACGCCGGAGTACCTGTGGGTTTCTTCCAAGTAGTTGGCGGTGCTTCGTCAGTGGGCCCGGCTTTGATTTGATCCATGATATTGACCTTGGCCGGCCCACCTGCTGGACGATAACTTTCTTGTCCTTCGGGACCGGGGTCAGTGATACGCATGGTTTCAATGTTGTATTCCAAATCAACTTTTTTACCTGTACCGCCACCACTACGATTTTTCATACATTGTATTTGGTAACGCCCACGTTCTTTCATTTGCCTACTGGTAAAAATACCAAACACATTATCCGCTGTGTTAATTTTACTTATACCGCCCGAAATATGACTGTGGTCAAATTCCACTTCTTCAACTGCGCTACGATTCAATTGACTTGCAGTCACAAACAATATGTCCAATTCTTCGGCCAAGTTTCTCAACTCTTCTGACACATATTTGTCTTTGACAAACAGGTCACTGGCACTGACCTTGGCACTAACCGGCATCAACAGGTCCAAGTAATCCACCATCATGAAGTCCAGTTTAGTGCCCGACTTTATTTCATACTCTTTAACAAAACTGCGTATGTCGTTCACGTTGCTTTGTGCCGGCAATGCCTTGATTTGATATTTGCCACATTTACGGCGCACACTATTAATCTTCATTACTGCATCGTCCATGTTTTTGCGAATGTCGCTGGTTCCCATATTGCTCAACATGGCATCAGTACGCAAACTGCTCAAGCCCTCGCTAAGTTCTAAACTGATATATGCACCATTGAGTCCTGTGCCTAACCAATTGAGTGCAATATTCATCATGAACAAACTTTTACCCGAACCCGATCCCCCAGCAAATATGTTTAGTTCGCCTCGACTAAATCCGCCATACAAGATACTGTCCAAGCTGGGCCAACCTGTGCTGACTTTGTATCCATTGTTAAAATACTTTTCCAGTCTTGACTTGGGATCAGCAAAGTAGTCTGTGCCCATGTCTTTTTGCAAACTGATTTGTACTGCATCCTTGATCAGTTTCTCTACCGGATCAAACTCGCCTTTTTCAATTAAATCTACGCTTTTTAATATTGCACGTTCCAGTTCTTGTCGTTTGGTAAATCCTTCAAACTCGCTCAAGAACCAATCGCTTTGTCCATCTTTAAGTTCGGGTATGGATTGTAACACTACACCTGTGGTTGCTTTGACTTGTTCATAGCCGGGCAAGGTGTTATGATTGTCGGTGTGCTCTTTGATAAATGCAGCAACTTCTCGTAAACTGCGATCAAAGTTATCGGGATTGTAAATGTTTTGCACACGGATGTAGTTTTCAGCATCCTGCATCATCATTTCTAAAAATAATTGTTGTAATTCTCGTGTGTATTCTTTTGTCATCTCATTGCCTCGTCATGTTGTAAGCTATTATGTATCTTCTTTTTTCGTAACTCTATTTTTAATCTACTGGTTTCTCGTGCTTCAATGATGCTCTTTAACACAAACAGTTTGCCATACTTGATGACAGCTTCGTTGATATCCTTAAAGGTACCAAACCATATGGGAAAACTCACACTCCAGCCATATTCTTGTGCGTTGTCTACCAAGCGCATGCCGGCACGATCATAATCGGGAACCACAATCACTTCGCGACCCAAACTGTCAATGATGTCGGCTTGTTGCTCGCTACATTCATTGCTTAATACTGCGACACCATCTATACTCATGGCGTCCATGGGACCTTCACACACAACAACAAACTTGGCATTGGGCAATTGTCGATCGGTGTTAAACACATAATTGGGTTCGTAACTGGAATGATACTTGGGTTTTACCTTTGTGTCAAATGCTCGTGCTGTATACCCAATGATTTCATTCCGCCATGTAAACGGAATAATCACACGTCGATGCAGATTATATTGTTGTTCGGGAGTCCAATAACACTGGTACTTGTTTAGGTCTATTGCACGTTGTGCCATGTACAACACAGGTTCGTGATGTGGTGGTGTGTCACTGTTGTCGGCCAATTTATGAAACGTTTCTAGTGCTTGAAATGTTTGTGCTTCCGCAGGCAGTGGGCGGGGCTTGAATGCAATTTCTTCTCGTGCCGCTTCCACCGTTTCAGGTTCAACCAGTTCCTTGATGCGTAGTGCTTCAATTACCAAACGCTTAACTGTGTTGTCATCTGCGCCCAACCAAGATAACAGTTTACGAAATTTGTAATTTAAATGTCGGCCGGGAGTGTAGTTGGCAGTATAGTTGCAGTTGAAACAACTGTATGATATTGCGCCCGTGTGGTTTGTGATAATGCCGCCTCGTCCTCGAGAGTCTTGCGACTCCCCACGGTGCGAGCAACAGACGGCATTAAAACTGGTCCAGCCACTGGTACTGTTGGTTTTCCGTCGCGCCGGAAGCAACTGATTTACCGTGTCAAGAATAGAATTAAGCATCCCACTATTGTACAAGAAACTTCAAGTAGAGTCAATTAAATTGAACTGAATCTTGTCTTGTAGTACAAGTATACCAAAGCAATTTCACTATCGGTAAGCACTCGATATTACAAGCCAAACCTCGATCTCTGTGCTTGGAAATTTTGATCAATCTGTGCAGTTGTCAATGCTGAGTTATAGATTCTAACCACGCTCAATCTACCGCCCCAAAAGTCTGGGTTATCCCAACGGCGCATCAACACAATACCAGCCTGTGATGTGGTAGATGTGCCAGTATAGGCACTAGAGTAAGCCAGTGTATTGTTCACAAACAGTTTGATGGTTGTGCCATCGTAGGTACCTATAATGTGGTTCCATGTGTTGGTACTTAATGTATAAGGTGATGTAGCATGCCAACCGCCATCCCAGAATCCGTTTTGTAAGCCACCAGTAGTGTCACTGCCCAGGCTAAAGTTGATCCTACTAGTAAAACCAGGATACTGTTCTGTAACGATACAAGGTAAACCACCGGTGTTGGTATTGGTAAAATAATGCCAGGCTTCTACTGTCCAATTAGATAATGATGATAAACTAGTAGAACTTGCAGCATACTGACTACTACCGGGCACAAAGTTCAGGTAACCACCGTTGCTACTACTGTAGGTTGGGGTATTGAATAGCGTGAATGTTTTGCTTGCAACTAAATCAGTCCAAGTGCTACCTGTGCCAGGATAACTGGCGGTATTGCCGGCATCCAGGTGTAGTTGTAGGCCGGTGGTGACTATGGGTTGCGTACCGCTGATTAAGACTCCACCGCCAAATTGTACTCCTGCACCTATGATCATACACCGTACCCCAATTTAAATGCACCGTAGTGTTGTTGTATCTGTAGCGGGGTGAGTTTAGCAGTATACAAAAAGGTATTGCCAATGTAACCAAATGGTTGTCCGCCACTACTGCCAGTCACATTGCCAATGATGTTGTGACTGTTGCCGGCTGAGGTCTGTGCTGTTACCTGTCCCACATATTGTCCGTTAATATAAAATGCCTGCCCGGCGCTGTCGCCAGTTACACACCATTGCGCCCAGGTGTTGGCCAAGTTGGCCACTGAATATCCCGAGGGATAAAATATGCTGGTGCCATTGTCCCACATGCCCAAGTCATTGGTTCCGGCGTTGATCAAGATGGGATGATCGTTGGGACTGGCTCTAAACAGGGTTCTAAAGGTGGCCGAGCTGGCAATCATACGGGCCCAGGTGATGTAGGTAAAGCCGGTGGTGGGTAAGACGGGTCCAATTGTGGCAGACGCAATGCCATATGTCGACGAACAGTCCCAACACTTGGCCCCGCCCACAGTGACAAACTGTGCGGCTGTGGCCAAATTCTGTGTATAGCCATTGCCCGAGAGATCGGTGATGGCAGTGCCGGTGCCGGGGTAGCTGGAGCTGTTGTTGGCATCAATCCACATGGCAAGATTCTGTGTGGTGACATAGGCATCACCCACTGTTGTTCCTGTTAATGTAACTCCGCTTATGATCATATATTAGTACGGTTTAACTGATGTTTGTGTCACAGTGCCGGTCACTGTGACTGTATTATATCCACTGGAATCTGTTGTGGTGGACGCTCCCAACATCAGATATTGTGTTCCGCTTATGGCAGTCAGTGGATCTGAAGGTACGGTGATGCTGGCAGAACTTGGGTTGTAGACTGCGGTACCCACTACTACTCGCAAGTTGGTCATGTATCCTGGCCAACACTGACCATAGTATGAACCTATCTGTGGTGTAGAGACTGAGTAGTTAAGACTGTTTGTGAATGTGCCGCTTGAACTTCTAGTTGCGGTGCCACCCGGTGTGGTGCCAAGAAACAGGGTTTCGGTTGTACTGCTACGCACTAAAGCAAAATAGTACCAGGTATTGGCCGTCATGGTGGGAACGGTATAACTAAACTGTCCGCCACCGCCGTATTTGTCTGTGGTGAATGTAGTGGAATTGGTCACAAACAAACTCAATCCATTTAAGGCAGTGGCACCAACTATGCCGTAAGCACTGGTGAAGTTGGGCAATCGAATCCAACCCTCAATTGTATATGATCCAGCACCCGGAGTAAAACCCGGATTCAATACCAACATGTTTGTTCCCGAGTTACCACCGGGAAAACTCAAACTACCAGCAATGCCGGGTTTGACATCCACTATGTAAGGAATGTTGGCAATTGTGATATTAGAAATGATCATTACAATATTCTCGTAGCCACAATGGCACAATTTCCGCTACCAACAGTTTGAGCATAAGTTATAGTATATATACGTTTTAAGTCTTGATCTTGGAATGTTACTGTAACGGTATCACCGCTACTGGCCAGCGGGCCATTGACGCTGCCAACAACTGTTGGTGTAGTTGTGACCGCGCCACCCGTGCTAGTGTTGCCCCAGAATTTACCACCAGTTAGGTTTGTAACTGAACTCCAGAAGTAGTTTAGTGTTCCAGTTATACTACTAACTGCTGGAACACCATTTGAGAATACGCTGGCACTTATGTTATCAACGTTGGCGTAGGTGTTGGCCTTCCAGTTGTTGTAACCGTTCGTGGCCATTGTGGTTGTAACATTACCTATTGTTAAATTACCAGTGACAGTAACGTTGGGCATTGTTACTGCACCAATGTTGCTGAATGTACTTGAGTATGTACCAGCAACTATGGTGACGTTGCTGCTGGTACCGTAGATGTTGCCGGCAACACTTGCAGTCACACCAGTCAGTGCGGCGCCGTTGCCCACGAAGTAGTTGGCTGTTACGTTACCGGTATATGTTGCACTAGTACCAATGCTATTACCGTATTGCGTAGCAACCACATTGCCAGCAATCACGTTACCTGTGGTAGCGATATTGCCACCTGTAACCATTAACAAGTTACCGGCTGTGCCTAACTGCATCTGATTACTGCCGTTAGTATAGAAACTTAAGGGCAAGTATGTGCCCGAACCGTTGATGCCTGACACTAGTTGTACATCTGTTGTACCGTTGGTGGCAATTAAGATCTTGCTGGTGTTGGTCAAGTCACTGCTGTTGGCCGCTTGCCAACTTGCGGCAGTACCTGTGCCTGTTGGTGCCGCATATATACCAGGGTTACTATTGGCCGCTAGCGGACGGAATATGGTTCTATAGTTTACGGTGCTATTGGTGAAATCACCATATATAGCGGTATTGGTAGCGTGAGATACATTGCCTGGCAAATACAAGTTACCATCCATACCAAACAAATAGTTTGCTAATCCATTACCAGTTTTAGTAGAGTTATAATTTTGTAAAACAAATGAACCACCGTTACCAGGACTTGCTGGTATGGTTATTGTATCACCGTTTTTGTATCCAGTGCCAGGATTGGTTACAGTGGCACTAGAAAGATATCCACTAGTAGCACCAACAATAGTTACAATCATTCCTGTACCAGACCCACCCGTAGTAGCTATACCAGTATAGGTAGTGTTAGCATATCCACCACTGCTGGTTAAACCAGTTACATAGTTATACGCACCTGTAGCAATTAATGTTAAATTACCAGTCTGGGTTCCTACTGCATTACCAACAAACACGTTACTAGCACTTGCAGTAGATCCAATAGTTACTGTAGTTGCAGCACTGCCTATAGCAATTGATGTTGCTGTGGTAGTAAATATTGCAGCAGATGTTTGGTTGGTTGTGATGGTACCACTAGTATTAAGAGTCAAGCCGCCAGTGGATGTCAATCCAACGCCAGTTACTGTGCCACCTGATGTTACTGCACCACTGAACTGGGCACCGATACTACCGTTCATCTTCAAGAACTGGTTAAATGTTGGTACTGTGTTTGCAGTGACCGCACCAGTATATCCGTTAAATCCAATACCAGTTGAGTCTATTACTACGTAACCTATACCAGTAGTTGTATTACGGGCCACGATTGCGCCATTGGCCGCAAAGTATCCATTATACATCAAGAAGGTTGAGTTTGGTGCGGCAGCATTACCTGATGTAACGGCAGTATTACCACCAATGAATACTTGTGTGATGTTACTTTGTATTGGATATATCGTGGCAACGTTGCCGGTGTTGCCCACAAATACTGAGGTATTGGCCGCTAACATTGCCGCCACGTTGGCATTGGTATAATTTGTTCCACCTGAACCTGTGCCACTAGTAAACACCGTACCGTTAGCGTAGACAATGTTACCGGTGGTTGGTATGGTCAAATTACCGGTCGTGTCAAATGTCCAAGTGTAAGTACCGGCCACTAGGTTTACATTACTGCTTGTACCAACGATGTTGCCAGTACTGTTGTAGTTTAGGTTGGTTAATGCGGCGCCGTTGCCCACAAAGTAGTTGGCTGAGACATTACCCGAGTATGTGGCGGTAACCCCTATGCTATTACCGTATTGCGTAGCAACCACATTGCCAGCAGTTATATTGGCAGAGCTTACAATATTGGTTACAAAGTTTTGCAAGTTAGCCACCACATTAGCGTTGCTGTATGTGCTACTTGGGGCAATAGTGCTCAGTATGTTTACACCATTAGCAAACAAATAGTTTGGTGATATCACATTGCCAGTGGCTGTGATATTGGCCGAAGCACTGATACTGCCAGTAACCGATAAACCAGTTGAAGCCACTGTGGTAATAATGCTGTTATTGATACCTGTATAAATGCTACCGCCCGAGGCAGTGTTAAATGTCAAACTGCCACCATCGGTTAGCATGTTGTAATTTAATACGCTGGGTGTTACGTTGGTGTTGTAAATAGCGGCGCCCGTACCGCCAGCTAATTTTCTAAACAACAAACCGCCCTGTCCTGTGCCCACAGTCAAATTACCGGTGATACTGGCATTGCTGGTTAAACTGATATTGCTGACAGTATTGCCCGACAACAATGCGGACACGTTACTGTCACCGTAGGTTGATGTTGCGCCGATTCCCGTCAATATGCTTACACCATTAGCATACACATAGTTGTTGGCCGAGATGGTGTTGACTTGACTGATGTTGCCGTATGTGCCAGTTGTGATAAAATAGCTGGCGGTGATGTTGGCACCAGTTGTGATGTTGCCAAAGAAGTTTTGTCCGTACACGTTTCCGCTTGCTACTAAATTGCCAGCGTATACGTTGCCAGTGCTGGCAGTTGAGTTGGACAAATATGCAGTTACATTGGTGTTACTATAGGTTGATCCTTGTGGGTTAGCTACCAAATAGGCCGCAACGTTGCTGTTGCTGTAGAAAGTTTGTGTAGTTAGATAAGCAGCTACATTGGTATTGCTGTAAGTACCTGTTGGTGGGTTGGCTACTAAATAAGCAGCAACCTGTGTGTTACCGTAGTTGCTGCTGGTGAATGGTGTACCGTTGGCGTAGAAGAAACCAGTGGCCAATAAGTTGCCGGCAAATACATTACCTGCAATACCCGCGCCACCTGCAACTTGTAGAGCACCTGTACCAGTACTGGTACTTGGTGTTGTTTGATACAATATCAGGCCCACGTTGTTTTTAAAGCGTGCCTGTTGGTTAACCAATCCCGCACCGTTGGTACTAATTACTACGTCTGCAGCAGTGGCTGTAGCAAGTAATAAATTACCGTTATTGGGTGTAGTACCATTTACATACAAATATCCATCCAGGGGCCAATTTAGTTCATTACCAGAACCGTTAACAAACCCTGAATTGTTAATACCCATGTCAATATAACCAGAACTAGCAGTACCTATATCGGCTGTTGCAACATAGTCGGTACTTGCATTAGATCCACCGTTGATATTTTGGTGATTGATTTGGGCGTAGTTGTTAAAGTTACTACTTGCCTGTATCACTGTGTCGGGCTGAAAAGTATACCCACTTAATATACCTGCATACAATGCGCCAAAGCCGGCTGCATTGCCTGCAAATTGTCCCGATTGCACACTAAAGGTATTAACATTTCCAACATAATTAATATTACCACTTACAGTTAAATTGCCAGCATTTAAATTACCAGAATATCCCGGCAAATAAGTCAATAGATAAGCACTTGCATTTACATTGCTATAGACTTGGCTTTGCAGAGTGGCAATTTTGGCATTGGCCGCAACGACATTGGCATTGATTATAGAATTTTGTGCGTTTACATACGCCACTACCGCGGTATTGGCAGTGACAATAGCGGCATTGGCTCCGGCTATATTGGCATTGGTTGAGGTAAGGTTGGTTAACAATGTGCCAATATTGGCTTCATCGGTTTGTATTGCAGTGGCAATTTGACCCAAGGTATCCAAAATTGCAGGAGCATTGGCCAATAGTGCAATCTTGGCATTGACATAACTCACAACCGCAGTATTGGCAGTTACTATTGCAGTATTGGCAGCAACAATGTTGGCCTGTATACCAGTAACGGTGGGATCGGTTGGCAAATAGGTTGCAACATTGGCATTGCCATACACCTGAGTTTGAAGAACTGATATGTTGCTGGCGTTTGCAGCAACGGCTGTTTGTAATCCACTCACATTTGATGTGATGCTCAAAATGTTGGCATTGGCAAAGAATGCTTCTAATACCGCCACGTTGCCGGTAATACCTGCTATGTTACCAACTTCGGTTTGTAGATTGGCCAGTGTTGTAGCAAATGTCGTGGCGTTCCCGCCAATTAAATGTCCGCCTTGGGTAACACCATCCTGTACATAAACAGTATTGTCATCAGTGTTTAAGATCAGCTCACCATGTGGGCCGGTATAGTTGCTGATGGTTTGCGTGTTACCACGCTTGATTAGGATTTGATTTATAGTTAGATTGGCCATGCTTATAGTGTTCCGCCATCAATTGAATATGTATCAGTCAATGGAGGTGCTACAGTTGTGCTATAGTAAGCAGGTAATACTTCCAAATCTAGTGGAACACCATAGTTGTCATCGATATAAACCGGGCTGGTTACATCACCACTGGTCACTGTTGTGGCAAAAGCCAACTTGTAAAAGCGATTTTCCAAACTGTTGATGGTATTGGCGTCAAAGGTAAAGTTTCCCTGTCCCAATTGTATATTGGCAAATGTTACAGCATAGCTCTTGATAGTGACTTGGTTTGTGGGATCCTGGATACTTGCAGTCACAGTACTACCAGTTAGATCTACAGGTTTTTGATCCTGGTTTTTGATAACAACTTGTACGGGATTGTCTATGCCCTGGTAAACTTTAATGGGACGTGAGTACACTTGGCGATTCCTTGTAGTGAATATAGTGGGGTCAAAAACTTGTACCTCAACTAAATTTGGATATAAATATGCTTTGACAGTGATCATTTTATTGTCTTTAACATATTTAGCGAGAATCGTGGAAGAACACTACAAGCAACTACTAGGCGAATATCCCTTTATTACGTTTCTAACCTATGGAAACAACGAATACATTGGCATTATTCAGAACTTTGACGAAGTCATAACCACCATATATGACTTTGGACTGATAAAAGATGCCGAGCAGAAAAAAGCCTTTCTCGAGCTTGGCGAAATGTGGTGGTGGGAAAGCAATCGATTGATACCAATCAACGTGTTTTTGAAAACAGATTGGGCCGTGTTCAAGCCGGTGTTGCGTACCATGAACAGCAAAGATGTAGAAATAAAATTAGGCCCGTATGTGAGCCTAAAAGAAATGGCTACCAAACGTAGCAAACGCAAATCAATTACTCTAGTGCGTAAACCCTCTTAACCGAGTTGTTCACAGATCAAGTTCATGTGCACTGCCACTAGATGTGCATACGCCACCGAATGCGACTTTTTAAATGTGTATTCGTCAGTGGCATCCCATACAGTTTCACTAATTTCGCGCCAGGTCCGACCCACCAAGTGTCGCTTGCCCGGACGTATCAAGGCCAAGAACATGGCCATGCGCGGAATAGAATCAACCGGTTCTGGACATTTTAACAATAGGTCATGATGTGCACCAATGTGTATTAGCATACTGCAAAAATCAGCATCCCGTAGCAAATCCCATATAGGCTCCTGCGCCATCAAATCCATTAAATGTTGTTCGCTCTTTATCTGCGTATATAAAGACACATTCAACAGATCCAACTTCATGTACCCCAGGTCTTCGGCCACTTTATGATCTATAGTGGCAATGCCGGTAAACGGATCTGTGGGGATGTCGGTAACATAAATTCCGGTGTTGTGTCGTATCAATTTGCCGTCTCGAACAATGCCGGCTGTGTTGTGCTTTAACAATCGTAGTGCATCGTCCCGATTGGGAAAGTCTATGTCAATGTCACTCTTGAATTTCATTTATGTACTCGAGTATTTGATAAGTATCGGCCCAGTACTGGTCCTGTTGTAAGGGCATTTCAAGATTGTACAACAATTCCAATTGGGCATTTAAATAACTTTCTTGGAACAGAGTCAATTTGCTTATTGTAGCATATTTTTCCAATCTAACGCAATCGATTATTTTATCACATTCAACTTTGTACTGTGCCTGTGGTTGACGGCTTAAAAATTCTTGGTGCAATTGAGTGGCGTTGTAATCAACAAAGTCCAAATCAAAGTGTTGTTTTACCTTGGCTATTTCGTTAAAAAATTCACCAGTATCATAAAAACAACTGTAGGGAAACTGGTAAACATCTTGCTGGTCAGTATAGGACATACGGTTCTGCATCAACACCAGGCCGTTGTATTCGGGACTTTTAAATCCGTATTTAAAAAACTCGCGCAATAGGCTTCGATCAAAGTCGGGATATTCAGCGTTCAACGGATACACTCGTAACCCAAATACATCAACACATTCTTGTTGTACAACCAAGGGCAACGAGTAAAAGTCTGCTGCTGATTCTATGTCGGGCCAATCTTGAGCCTTGATGTTGCGATACGCAGTCACTATCGAGTCGCCGTAGGTGCTTCGTATGTTGTTCAGTATGTCTAGATAAAAACGATTGTTTAATTTGTTGTAGGTGTTGATGTGCAAATTGTTATCATCTATGGCCATGTCTCCGGCACGCAACAGGCTGACACTGCTCAAGGCTAGCAAATCATCGTGTGTGAATTTGATTGCAATCACACGACTGCCAGTGGTTCCTCCATACAAAAACCAATGGTTGCAATAAAATTGTCTAAGATGTCTATAGGTCAAATCCTTGGCATGGCTAGTACCAAGAGCAGTGAATGGCGAACTTTGTATTTGATCGCCCAGGGTAAGTTTGTTCAATACAAACTCAAGATAGTTCCCGTGCGCTCCGGGAACATAGTCTATTTCAATCATAGTCGAGTGATTCTAGAGTCGTCCACGGGCATGGGTTGAGCGGCTTGCATTTCAACCAATAATTGTAGCAATTGATCAAGTTTGGTTTCAATTTGCTCTACCGTGTATTTAATCAGTATCGAGTCAGTCTTTAATTGTGCTAGTTCTTGTTTTAGTTCTTGATCCATCATAATCCTGCTGCGTTAAGTATTGTCTTGGCCTCTTCGGTATCGGCCATGTAGTCTTGAAATCTACGTTGCCAGTAGTCGGGATTGATCCAGGGCATGACAATGGTCAATTGCGTTTCATTAAGAGTTTCAAGGAATTGAATTCCGCTGTCGCAATTGAATATAACCCATGGACTGATACGGCCAGTAGTAATATGATGACATATCCGGTTAGCATTGCCATATCTAAAGTAATCCGTAAATCCGTTTCGAAGTTCTGTATTGATTTCTGCATATTCTTGCATTTCCTTTATTGCACGTTCCAGTGCATCACGTGTGTTTTCTCGTTTCAAATACTCCAGCAACCATTCGCCATACAATCGATCACTACACCAATGGTCCAGTTTCTTGTTGTTTTTTAAAAGCCAATCCGTAAAAGTAATAAAATTAATGCAACGAATGCCGACACAATACCTACCAAACTTAACAAAGGCATTATAATAAGGACTCTTAGCAAAATCCTCGTAAGACTTGAGTTTCGCACTGCCTTGTGAAAATTCGTAAAATCTAAGATACGATTTAAGGCCCCATTGAACTCCTGTTTCATCTCGTTGATTATGACGACGCTTGGCCTCACAGAGATGCGCCAATAGGGTTGTTTCTTTTCTAAAAGGCTTTTCACAGTACCGACAATTATAGGTAAGTTTTGATTCGCTTGTCATCCCATCCATGAGCTCGTGCCAGTTCTTTAAGATCTTTTTTGTCGTTTAGTTGCGCCATTAACTCAATGTCACTGAGTTTGGCCGTCGGATATATTTCACGTAAAAACTTTTCTTCTTTGCTTTTACTGCCTTCCTTTTTCTTTGTGCCCAACCAATTGTGTCGTTGTTTGCCCAGTCCGGGACTGACTGTGGTTGCCAACAACCACTGCAATTTTTTGTGTTGCGTACCGCTTATATCAAAGAAGTTTTTGTTCAATCGTTCGTTGGTGCTGATTAGATAATACGCCTGCATGTCTTCGGAAGCGGCCACAGTGGCTCCCCAGCGTATCATCAAAAACGGGCTAAACTTTTTTTGTTCGTCTTCGGTCAAGTCATCAAAGAACTCGCGATTCTTTGAATCGAACATAGCCATTTCATATCCAATGTTTAGTTTATCTGTCATGATCTTTTTTCAAGTTATAGTATACTATAGCACGTTCTAGCAAATCTTGCAAGCCCGCATCTCGCCTGGCCATTCTGCGAATCTCGCCCCACATTTGAGCTTCCTGTAGTTGTTCATGCAGTTTTTCGCCATCGCTGGTCATATCCGAATATAGCTCACGTTGGCTGGTACCAGGTAATCTTTTATATACAGTCTTACCACCATCGGGACTTTCAAATATGTCGCTCATGTCACCAAACCTTGC
>Ga0214192_1001055_pt1 | contig 15740 bp, 17 predicted proteins | sample TroBogEpilimnion_44_FD_153030 | JGI IMG/M metagenome (GOLD analysis project Ga0214192, IMG submission 153030) | Freshwater microbial communities from Trout Bog Lake, WI - 29JUL2008 epilimnion | ecosystem: Environmental > Aquatic > Freshwater > Lake > Epilimnion/Euphotic zone | place: Trout Bog... | reverse complement strand
TCTATATATGAGCATAGCTGCAAGCGCACAGTATACGGCAATGGACTTCAATCAGCCCGGCTGCGTACGTTTTAGCAGGACCTATCACCTCTTTGCGGATCTCGACTCAGGCAAGGCGGTCTTCCTACATTTCTTTATGGACAACTGCACTATGTGCCCACCCGCAGCCCAGACCATACAGAATATGGCCGCAGGCATCAATGCCCAGTATCCGGGTCTTGTGATCGGCTATGCATTTCCTTTTGACAATACCACTACCTGCGCCGCCTCTGTAGCCTGGGTCAGCAATAATGGCCTGTCCACACTTTACACCCCAATGGATAGCGGCGATGCCGCAGTCGTGCACTATGGCGGGTTTGGCATGCCGACGGTGGTGCTGCTCGGTGGTCGCGATCATCGCGTGATGTATGCATCTATGACCTTCACTGATGCCGATACTGCAGCCCTGCGCGATAGCATCCTGCGTATGATCGGCGTACAGCTTCCATCCGCTGTGGAGACCCTGCCGGCGGATGTACAGGTATTCAACACCTATCCGAATCCCGCTTCACATGTATTAAATATAAATCTCCAGCTCAACGAAGCTGCAGATGTATCTGTCGATATCACAGAACTGACAGGCCGCCGGCTGACCCAGATCGTAGAGCGTACGCATACGGGCGGACAAATCACCCGCCAGTATGATTGTAACGACCTCCCGGATGGCATCTACCTCCTTCGTGCATCCATAGACGGCAAAGTAATCTCGCGCAAGGTAACCATCATCCACTGATATGCTACACGGCAGATACATACATGGTTTCGCGCTCACCATTCTGATGGCCTGTGGCACTGTACTCTCTGCACAAAGCTACACCAATACACCGGGAGACACTGTCACATCCTCTGTCGCCTCCGGCCACGCAGTCGTGATGAACATTACCCAGCAGCACCCCACGCAGGACACGCTCTACTTTCACTGGCGAAAACTGACCGTGGTCCTCCCCACAGACTGGACTGCATCGGTCTGTGACAATGGCGCCTGTTTTGACTCCCTAGTGGATCAGGGCATGATGATACCCATTATACCGGGCGAAAACGGCCTTATGAGCCTGCACTGCACTCCCACATCACCCGGCAACGGCATCATACAGTACACGCTCTACGCCGAGAATAGTCCCTCACACATAGACACGCTGACATGGATCATCCGGAGCATTGCCACGGGAATCGGGACTGTCACTACGCCTTCACCGCGCGTATATTGTCATAGCGGCACACTTCATCTTAGCGATATATCTGACTATACATCAGCTGATGTATACGACCTCACTGGCAGGCTGATCTTACATAGACAGCTACAGGGTAGTGATGAGTCTATTAAACTCCCTCACTCGGGCATTTGCATCTTCGAGCTCGTATTGCAGGGAGAGGACGGAAGATTTATAACAAAGATTTTGGGCGAGTAAAGACTCCACCGCATCCGCAGCTTGTTATTAGAAATGTAGAGTCGCACTCAGGGCTGATATTCCAGTTTCACTTCATCAAAGCTGACTGTTTGCTCATTGTATACTACGAGGCAGATGTAGCCGGCGTATTGTTTGGGTTTGCCCTCGTAGTAGAGTTCATCGTTGATCCAGATTTTCACATGATGACGCCGGCACTGTATCCGAAACCGGTTAAATATGTTGGTACGAAGGCTACTAACTATCCTGGCAGGCGCGATGTGCACAGGCTCTTTATCGTCGGCACCCCACAGGTCTGCATATTTCTGATGTGTGACGTTAAATACGTTTCCCTTCGGTCCGGTCAGCTCTCCCCATCTGATGCCATATCCATAGTTCTCTACGCCACCATGCCAGCTTGCTGTAAAGGTGAGGTCAAAATTACAATGATTGCTGACAGGTGTAGGCACGATACTCGCAAACATCCCCTCTCCTTTCGGCTCCATGAAGTATTCGCCATCCTGCAGCCACGACCGACCGTAGAATGTGTCTATCAGCTGAAGAGTAGCAGGCGTATCTGTAAAGTGCTCTGTGATATATAGCGTATGATGCTGCGCATAGCCTGGCAGTGCACATAGCAGGACGATCATAGATAGCAGGTATTTCATTCGCGTGTGTAAGGTCCGAGTGAGCGAAAAAAAATCGCAAATTGAGACTAGTACATCAGCTGCTTCTTGCTGCTGTTTTTCCAACCGGCATCGCTCTTATAGTCGGCGAAGTAGACTTTCAGATCCGCGTCACTGGCATAGTCGACAAAGAATATTTTCTTTTTGGCATCGCTCGCATAGTCTGCGAAGTACCACACGCCATTGTTATCTCCGGCGTCACTTTTGTATTGTGCTTTGTAGACCACCAGGTCCGCGTCGCTGGCATATTTCACGACATAGACTTTGACCTGTGCATCACTTTTGTATTTCACAGAGTAGACGACTTGAGCCTTCATAGCAGTACCAGCCAGTAGTGCGATAAATAGTACGAATAATGATTTCATAATTGTTAGTGTATTAGTTTAGTAAAAGTAATAAAATCTGGAGATAGGAACAGTTTGCCCTCCTATATTTGAGTGATCTCCATGAGTCGCTTCGCGAACTATATTGAAATAAAAACAGAAGACAAATTTCCCCCATTATGCGCCGGGCTCGTCATTGAGGTCCATGACGTAGTGGCCTAGTATCTGCTCAGCATCCAGATCGACGATCAGCGCGACAAAGACCTCCTCATCCTCTGTAGGTAGCAGGATATGGTCGTAGGTTTCCTCTTCATTGCGATAGATAATCTCGATGAGCTCCTCCTCGATAGTATCGGGCAGCACGAGTCCCTCTGCGATCAGGGCATTGACATACTCCGTGATATCCACCACCGGCTCTGCGGTCTCGGTCACGTCTGTCATCTGCTCAGACATGGTACTGATAAATTCTTGGGGGCTTAATTCTTTGAGCATTTGCGATATTAGGGCTTATAGTCTTAAAGTAAAAATCTTTCCCGGGACAATAAAAAATGCATGCCGTCACTACTCATCCCTGACATTCTTCCTTTATAAATAAATTATACTCCTTTGACCTTTGTCATAGAGTAGGAGATGACGATCACACCTGCTGTGATGAGCACGACACCGATCAGGCCTATAGGGCTGACTGGTTCATGAAAAATAAAGTACGAACTACCATACAGCCCGATCACAGTGAGCGAAAAGAAAACCGCGCTGGCTTCGCCAAAATTGACATACTTCAGCGCCTCGGTGAATAGTACGGAATTGATCAGTCCAAAGACGAGCCCTCCGGCGAGATAGCCCCATTTCTTTACAGGGATACCATCATTCAGGGCTGACAGTTTAAATCCGATATTAGTCAGAATATTCGCTATCAGAGCTGAGTACAGTAGTACAAATTTCATGCGTCGTGATTTTGTCCAAAACTACAATAAAGAATGAAAGTCTGAAATCCGGGAAAACAGAAAGATTAGCGCTTTTGCTTTCAGAATATCCTATATTAGATTTTGATTACATCGCAATGAGGAGCACAAAAATCATTTTATTGAAATCTATCCTTTTGACACTGCTGCTATCAGCGGGTCTCTGCTCATTTGCCCAGCCTAATGTATACAATGGCAACTTTGAGTCCTGGCACGGTGGCTATTTCAATCCTGGTGCCGGTGTAGATACACCCAATGTGCCGCATGGTGACCTTTGCTGCGGTGCCGCGCTCGCCACACCTGACCTATGGGGCACACCCGAGCACCTCATGGCCATGGCACTCAATCATTTTGTATTCCGCGAAATCGACTCCACCATCGTCCACTCCGGCAACATATCTGCCAGGCTGCTCACAGATATCACTGACATCGATAGTGCGGGTGATCCTACAGGGACGGTGGCTATTCTGGTGCCCGGTCGCGTGACCTGCTCGGGCATACTCGGCTATGGAGGTCTTGCCCGGACAGGTGATCCGTATAAAACGATAGCCCACAGCCTTGGAGCGCCCTTTGCAGACACTCCCTATGCTTTGAACTTTTACATCCGGTTCAATCATGATGTGGCGGACACGGCGATGTATGCATACGCCTTCACACACTGGGATAGTATCGCTCATAGACGTGATACACTGGCGGTGAATGTCGTGGATATACCTGATGCTACGATCCCAAATAATCAATGGACCAAAATATCCGACACTATACACTATCAGCTCAATGGCATGATGCCCGACACGCTGCACATGATTTTCTACGGAGGCAGGACGGGAGACTCCACCCGTGCCGGCAATCTGACATGGATTGATGATGTAAGCTTCTACTATCCCAATGACTCTACGAGCACGGGCATCCGTGAGGCACACACCTCGAATGTAGCTGTCTACCCAAATCCGACATCGTCTGCCCTCCATATCAGACTCGGCGCCACATTGAATAATCGCTACTCAATAGCGATGTACGACCTCACAGGCAGAAAAGTGATCGAGGAGCCTGTATTCAATGAGGCCATCATCTCCACAGCCCCGCTCCCAGATGGTGTCTATCTCTACCGCATACTGGATCAAAGCGCTGCTGCTATATCCAGCGGTAAGGTGACGATCCAGCAGTGATTTGGGTTAGTGATTATAGAATTACTGATTATTGACATCCTTTATTCCATTAGCATATTGCCACATGGGTACATTTACCTCTCATATCTCAAACTCATGCGGTATCCCCTGATCCTTTAGTATCTCCACGAGTGACATCTTGATCTCCGATGAATCAGCGATCTTTTTCAGGCGTGCCTCTATCACGCCAAGCATCTCCGCGATCGCAGCACGCGCCTCCGCTTCAGTCATACCATATCTATCTGCCATCCATACGTAGTCAAAGTCCTCAAACTTGATACGCATGCGCTCACGCCACCTATCCATGCCAAAGACAAAGATCTGAGCAGCGATACCCTCTGCGCTCACCTCACCGCTCAGCAGCGGCAGCGACAGCAGCACCAGTGTACAGAGGCAACCATGACGATAGTCCTCCTCCAGATCAGCTCGCGAGTACTCCTTCACGCCCTTCGCCAACAGCAGGCGGTGATAGGTGTCGACCGATGCCTGCTCCACCTCCTTGCGGTGGCGGGAGATAAGGCTTAGTATGAGAAAGTAAGACAGATCCACCGCGCCCTTGCCCCTTCGTGCCGCCTGCCAGTCTATCAGCACATAGCGACCACCCTGCGGAGACGGGAACATCATATTCCCAATCCTCGAGTCGCCATGCAGAATCGTCTGCGGCACGTTCATGCGCTTCCAGCTTTGCGTGAGTATATCGCGTGCCTGCATGCTCCAGCCGCCCGCCACCACATAGTCAAACATATCGACCACCGTATCGCTGATCGGCAGCGCCCGCGCCACACGCGCCGACGTATCACCCCAAAACTCTGCATGCAGCGAGGCCAGCCCATCGATAGCCATATCAAGATGCTCCTGCGGCAGGTGCGCATAGCTGCACTCCTGATACTCGATATCATCGCCCAGGTGCTCTGTGATCAGGCAGAGATTGCCGGTGAGGATGGAGATACGCGAGAGGAAGACATGCGGTGCAGGCACGTTTTTATTTTGGTTGACAAAGTACAGATTGAACCAGGCCTCCTTGATGTGATTGAGTTGCAGGTTAAAGATCGTCTTATTCCACACCGTCCCCATCGTCGGAGCGAACTTCGCAAAACACTTCAATGTATGCTGCGCGCCACCAGTCGTGTACTTAATCTCGACAGTGCCCGCATTTGAGCGGAAGATTACGGCCTGATTCATCGCCTTTACTTCACAGCTGTCTATCACAGCATCTGCGGGCAGTGTATTGTTTTTCTTAAGCTCCGCGAGCAGCCATTCCTTGCGCTCTGAGAGCTGCTGCACATCGCGCGGGAAGGACAGCGAAAACCGCAGCCGCCTATCCAGCCATGTGACCAGAAAGAAGAAGCCCACCGTAGGCATATAGAGTATCCAGATGGTGATGATTTTGATGCGATGAGCAAGTGATCTTTTCATGGATTGGGAATGAATTTCAAATCTAGTTTTTAGAATTGATAATGGGTAATATGATTTAGCTCATCCTCTTTAAGATCACATTACTATTCGACTCTATTATTTGACACACTTGGATCGCTCTGCATTAAGACAAAGGACGCAGCCTGATGAAAATTAGCATTTCAACAAAAAAATAGCTCTTATATTAGCAATCGTTCGCACATAAAACCCGAATGTATGTCCCACATCTATCAGTACTCCGCCATCCTGCTACTCAGCCTCTGCATATCGGTCACTGGCTGCAAAAGAGACGCAACCATACAGACTGCTGCGGGCACCAGTCGGGTAAAGACCGAGACCACCACATCAGGGACAGGGATAGCCTATGCAGTCAGCTATAGCTACGACAGCTCAGGTCGCCAGATACAGGCGCAGACTGACACTGTGATCACGACCTACACTTACGGCCGGGATACGATCACTAAAGTCATCTCTCTCGCAGGTGAGCGCTTTATCACCGGCTACACGACCAACTCATTGGGCAAGATCATATCAGACTCTAAGTTTTATAAATATGCGTACGATGGCAATGGCTACCTGATCAGCTTCTCCTACACCGGTGGCAGCGACTATGACTCTACGGCCTATATTATCAGCAGTGGGGATGTCAGTTCGTCCACCGAGCATCAATCCGACTCCTCCACAGATAATCATATCACCACTACATACACCTATCTTACTACTGCCGATCCACGCGACTACGGCACCGCGGCATGGGGTCAAGCGGACAAGCATCTCCTCAGCGCCAAAACCATCACACAGCTTATCAATGGCAATACCTATACTACGAGCTATACTTATAGCTACGCCTATGACTCACAGGGCCGTGTGAGCCAGCAGATACAGACCAATGGCTCGGCGAGCTATATTACTAGCTACACGTACTATTAAGAATAAGTGAAATTCGGTAAGTTAATCTCCGAGCATACTGTTCAGACGATATCTTGATCTATGAAATAGCAATTAATATAAGAGTGATTGCAAGACTCATTAATGCTTTATGTAATTTAGAAGTCACCTTCCTCATACACGATCTTTAATACTCCATTGATCAGATCGGTGATAGGTATCATGAGGCCGTTGCTGCAATAGGAGACTGCTAGTTTGTCATCAGGGAAGTACTGTAGCATCGAGAAGTAGCCGTCGATATTACCATGATGGCCATAGGCTACGCGCTCTCCAAAAGGAAACTGCTCCATGCCCAGCCCAAAACCATCGATCACATTTTGCATCATATTCAGATAGCGGTGGCGCAAGAGTTTGCGTGCATATAGCGCATCGATAAATTTGGTCAGATCCTCCGGCGTGGATATCAGTGCACCAGCGCCGCCGAGTATAGTCATATCTGCCTCGGGCTGCCGCTGCCAGGCACCGCCGCCATAGACGTAGGAGTAGCACTCTCCCTGCGCAATATCTGTCTTGTGACCGTAGTAGGTATTCTTCAGGCCCGCCTTCGCGATCACGCGGTCATGTACCACCTCGCTGTATGGCTTCTTGCATACTTTCTCGATGATATAGCCGAGCAGGACGAAGTTAGAGTTGCTGTAGGATGACTTTGCATCAGGAGTGAAGTCCAGCGGGTATTTGCCGATCAGCTTCAGCATCTCGTCCTGCGTCTTGGGTGTCTCCTTCCACGACAGATAGTCCGGATCATCGAGGATATTATGCAGGCCGCTACGATGGCTGAGCATCATGCCGATGGTGATCTTTGATGCGCCGGGCAGCTGAGGGTAGTACTCGTCGAGCGTATTGCTAAAGTCGATCTTGCCCTCCTGCACGAGCTGGCAGATGATCGCCGCGGTAAACATCTTGGTCACCGATGCGATCCTGTACTTTGATCCATCCTGTGCAGCTATGCGATTGCCTGCATCAGCCGAACTGAAGCCTGTAGTATGATGATAGATTACCTTGCCTGCATGAGAGATGCAGATGCTGCCCATCGCTCTGTTGTCAGCAGCCATAGCATTGAGTAGACTATCGAGGCGCTGGCGCATATTATCCTGAGCTTGCATGATAGTAGCTATCAGTATGAGGGCCCCACAGATCATCCACTTTCGCATCGTCATATCCATTTATCATTTTTTGATTTCCCTTATCCACCTGACTAATGTACGATAAGCGCCCTTTATCACACAATTTTTAAATTTAATTTTCGGTAAATCATAAGAATGAGTCGTGCAATAGGATGTGCTGTATCTTAATTACTTCCCTTCTTGATAAATGATCTGACAGATAGTAGAACTAGTTCCATCAGTAAATAGTATCACGTGAAAGCTAAGCTATACCGCTGAAATGGCTCTTATTGCGAAACCACAGGCACATTGGTGAATGTCCCCTGGGTGATATAAACGGTATCAGTCAGATAGGAGCTGGTATTAATAGCATTAAAAGAGAATGTACCTGAGATGACACCGCCCAGCCCGGTATTCTGAGTGATGGTGACTGTGCCCCCGAGATTATTACCCGCACCGGAAGTATAGGTGCTGCTTCCATAGGGTGCCGCAAAGGATCCTGTGAGTGTAAATGGCGGCAGGGCATTGGCCGGGATAGTGTAGGTATGATTGATGCCAGCGATAGTTGAGGCTGAGTTGATCTGCCCCCAGGTGAGCGCGGCAGATTCGCCATTTGGTCCGGTCATCAATACCTGAAACTGAGAACCATCATACAGTGTCTTGGCATTGCCTGTCATCACAGAGCTGCTGGTGGAAGTGCTCACCCGACAGGTAAAGTTTTGCGGCAAACTGGTTTTCTTGCAACCGGATACGAAGATTAGTGCCAGAATTGGAAGTAGAATATGACGCATGTGAAATTCTTTTTTTGAGGTCACTAATGTAGGAAATATCATCTTCGCTCATACTGCCACTCGGCAAAAAGGCAGGGATCAACGGCGATCGTCACCAAAATTGCTGGAGACATTTGTTTTTTGCCTTCAAACAAGGCACCACAATGTGTAAAGCAGACACTTTGAGTGAATTGCAAAAACTGCATAAAACACTGATAAAGAATAGACTGCAAAAACCAGTCAAAAAACAACCACATAGTCGAATAATGCAAAAATTAGATTATCATAAGTTACTGAAAATAAAGGCTGTTGAAATAGTTAATATTGATATAACATTCTAGCTTTATTTCCACAAAACCACCCGATATGGTACTCAGAGACCCGGACCACGCGCAGCAGCTTCTGATATATGTAGGCACAGCTATGGCCTTTGCAGTAGCATTTGCGGTTTATGCTTACATGGGATAGAAGACATTAAGCTTCTTCCTGACATAGATTTAGCGACATGATAAATCTATTCACCGACCTTTTGTTCCCCTGTTGATATTTTAACAAGGCCATGTTTGGATCTTTTAGAAAGATTTCGGAAATTCATGAAATGCAAGGTAAAATCGATAATAGATGGTATCATGCGGCAAATACTGTTTCGGGCGGGGGGATATGTACAGAGTAGGTAGGATAGCATCGCCTGAGATATGAAAGACGGTCAATGCAACTTTATTATATAATGTACGTAAAAAACACAAAAAACACAAAAGGATGAAATTAACTACATTTTTCGCTGCTGCATCATTGTTCGTTTGCAGCTTTTCTGTTTCTGCGGCCAGTTCTGACTTTCAGCTTAGCTCGGTAGAGTGTAAACAGCTGAATGCTGATCACGTGCAGCTGACATGCAAGATGAGCGACAACACCGAGCTATCTTCAAACCTCGTCAACTATGACGTAAAGAACAGCGAAGGTACCGTGATCGCCAGCGGCTATGGTACTGATGTCTTCGTAGACAGCAAAAAACTGCAGTCTGAAGAAGAATATAGCATCATAGTATACGCTATCGTAAACGGCAACGCAGTATCACAAACTGTGACCCGCAAAGCCGCAGCCAAATAAGCAAGACCCACCACGATCATAAAACGAAATAGCCCGCGGCCACGCGGGCTATTTCGTTTCGGGGAGATGTACCGACAACCGACAGCAAACAGTATATCAAATAATTTCTTTTCTCTCTGGTTGAAAAGCTATGCCATTCTGTTCCCATTCTCTATTAATATTGCAAGTACAAAACCAGTCTATTATGAATCCGGAAAGTAATACCTGCCCACGCTGCCAACGCACCTTCCGGTGCCGGGTAGATGATATCTCGTCATGCCAATGCAGTGCACTGAAAATGAATGACAAGGAGCGACTATATATTAGCGAGCGTTATGATGACTGTCTATGCGCAGATTGCCTGAAGCAAATGCAGCAGGAATATCAGCAAAAGCATTCGAGCAGCTACTGACGACTCCCCGAAGTTTTGACAAATCAATGATAGGATCACGTTTGCAAGCATGGAACAGAATCCCTATATTCATCATATGAAATCTAATCACTCATATTATTACTACTATCCCACCCGGGCAGGGCGGCTTATATAGTGATGAAATGAGTAAATACTTATATTATCAAGACAAGCCGCTCTGCAAAGAGCGGCTTTTTTATTATTCATACTAAAACAAAAAGATATGAAAACCTTAAGACCCATACAGCAGATATACAGCGACTACACCGCAGAGGACTTTCACGTATGGCGCACGCTATACGAGCGGCAGATGCCACACCTGCATGACCACGCCTGCAGCACATATCTGCAGGCCCTGGATACGGTCGGCTTTAGCGCAGACAGGATACCTGATTTCCGCGCCGTGGAGCAAGCCCTCGCACCACTCACAGGCTGGGGCATCAAGGTCGTGCCCAATATCGCCGAGGCGCCTGAGTTCTTTGGCTACCTGTCAAAGAAGCGCTTCACTGCTACCTGCTGGCTGCGGACGATGGCACAGCTAGACTATATCGAGGAGCCGGATATGTTTCATGATGTGTTTGCGCATATCCCGCTGATCAGTGACAGGGACTACTGCGCCTTTCTTGAGGGGCTAGGCCGGCTCGCATCGGAGTATGCAGATCATCCCGAGGCACTGGAGCTGGTCGGGCGCTTTTACTGGTTTACCATAGAGTTTGGGCTCATACGTCAGCGGCATGACGTCAAGATATACGGCGCAGGTATACTATCCTCCTCGGGTGAGACGCTGCACTGCATGAGCGAGGTCTGCACAAGGCGCGACTTTGACATAGACGCAATCATCTCCACCCCATACAGGAATGATGTGATGCAGAACACCTATTACATCATAGATTCCTTCTCACAGCTCTACGCATCGCTGCCAGAGGTAAAGCACATAATAGATCGAAACATCGGTGTGGTGAGTTGGGGATAATTGAATCGTAATAGATGATAAATGAGCGTGCCACCCCTTGGCGTTTGTCATATTTTTCTGACAAAGTCATGACAATACTATAACTACAGCCTCTTAGCTTTGAACCAAACCCATATCATGAAAAAACCTATACTACTAGTTTCACTTTTCCTCTTTACATTTTTCACTTCACATGCGCAGTTCTCTTACGGCATGTTTTATCACGACTTTGACAATATGGTGAATCCATATTCTCCATGCCTACTGGATTCATCACTGTATACCATCAGAGGTGGAGGACTCCAGCAATTTACTCTCGGCACAGACAGCGTAAGCTATAAATGGAATCGGTTCTATGGTGCCACTATTATCAAGAAAGCCTTTGTAAGCTCTATGGCGGTGCTAAAGGGGGGGCGTGTGTATCAATATTTCCCGGCCAGTGACAGCCTCGTCAATATCTCCGACTCACTGCCATCGGCTACAGTCACTGATATCGACGCTTCAGATTCTGCAATTTGGGCTATAACGAATTTTGACGAGATAGGCCGCTACGATGGCAGCCGATGGCAGCGTTTTTCACTGGCAGGTAGTTTCAATCCAACCCATATCCTGATACGTAATGATACAAGCCTATATCTCGCCGATAATGTAAAGATGTTGATGTATTCTCCCTCGGGACTATCACGCACCCTGTTTACTTTCACCAGCGGGGGGCCGACAGAGTGGCTCGTCGACAGCAGCGGAGACGCATGGATATTATCTTTTAATGTACTCTCCAAAGTGGGTCCCACAGACAGTACGACATTTGGCCTGAATAATCCACTAGCCTCAGGTAGTGGCTTCGCGCATATTGCTATTAATGGACAGAACAGCGTATATGGGGTGACATACAACCAGCTATTTCGCTATCGGGCAGGATCATGGTCGGGATTCTATCTGCCTGTCAGTCCGCAGATAGTATCTATGGTGGGTCGAAGCGGAAGCCGCGACATATACATGCAGAGCGCAGACTCCCTATATATACTGCATGACAGCCTGATTACATATTCCACCGTGGGTGCATTGCAATTCATGCCCTATCAAAATGTGAGTGCGATCAGTCCTGATTTTATCGCTACCGATCAGGGCATCTTTAACTATGGTACATATACATATCCCTATATGACTCCAAAGGACTTTCGCGATACGAGTGATAAACCATTCGCTAACGATGTGACCTGCTTTGTAGTAAATGCGGCCAATATCGACTCCGGCTACGGCACACATCATGGCGTGTATCATACCACCGTGCCAATCAATAATGCAAATCTACCCGATACCAATATAACCTATCTATACTATGCGCTGGGCTCCTACTACATCGGCACGACTAATGGTCTCTGTATATTTAATCAGGTGGTGTACAATACCTTTGATACTTCAAACAGTGCTTTGCCATCAAACAATATCACATTCATCATCTCCTATCAATCGCCATACACATCAGCGCAGGAACTATGGGTAGGCACAGACCAGGGCCTCGCTCTGTATACCAATGGTGTATGGACCAGATTTGATACATCAACCATTCACACATCGAGCTTCTATGTCACGGGCATTTTGCCTTGTCCATATTACTATATGGATGCGGATAGCACAGTGTGGGTGTCGACCCTCGGTCAGGGTCTGGTAAAAGTAAAACGTACTGGCGCCTATTCTATATTCAATACTGCACATCAAAATTTTGCAGATGATTCGCTTTACTATGTAATTCAGAATTATGGCTGCGAATACCTGGGCAGCGCTATCATAGGCACTAGTACTCATGGCATAGGCTCATTGGATATAGGTACAGGTCTCTTTCAATATGATACGAGCGGATACAACTCTGGCAGTGGGGTGGCATACACCTATAATAAATCCAGTCGCTATGCCACCTACGGCAGCTACCGGGGAGAAACACTCTTTGAGCTCAATAATGGATTTAAATATCTAGGATATTGCACTGGTGTGGGGATCAATGAGACTGACGCCGGTACACCGCTAAAATGGTACCAACCAAATGAAAATCAACTTCAACTCCGAGTACCGCAAGATTTCGCTGGCAGCACTACTATCAACATGTATGACATATCCGGACGGAGACTACTCGCATCCACAGAGCCCATCAATACTGATGGCACTCTATATCTGGACATCAGCAGCCTCACTACGGGAGTCTATATATTGACCATAGCAAATGCCAGTTCATCAGCGCAAACGAAAGTGGTGATCAGCAAGTAATAGATACTGAATTATGACAGACATGTAGCTTTAGTACCCTGACTGCGGTACAGAGAGGGTATTAGTGGATTACTTCAGTACTTTAACCAGTTCTGCCTCATCATAGCCGATGAGAAATTTACCTCTACCAAGATCCCAGACGGGGCGTTTGATCAGGGAGGGATTGCGCATCATCAATGCGATGGCTTTCTCCGAGTTGGAGATGCTGGCTTTTTCATTATCAGTGAGTGCGCGGTAGCTGGTACCTTTAGTATTGATCAGCTTATCGGTAAGGAAATGTTTCAGCCAGACCTCCAGTGTATCACGGTCTATGCCTGATTCCTTATAGTTATGAAACTCATGTTTTATCTTCTTTGCCTCGAGTAATGCAAAGGCCTTCTGCATGGTGTTGCAGTTTTTGATGCCATATATCTTTATCATTAGGCAAAAGTATGTAAAGTAAAAAATACTGAAAGTCTAAAATTTATCGATTAGTTCAAGTGCTCTAATTCTCCACCACCACCTGCTTTCGTCCCTTAGGCACGACATCGCGCCACTGGTATTTCAGATAGAAGATAAAGGTAAGATCATAGGGCTTGATCGTAGCGTCGACGAGATGGGGATAGGTCTGGTAGATGAAGTCTAGTCGCGTGCCAATGGAGAATCCCTTCTTGATCGCTACATCGAGCGTGGTGATGGAGCGGAAGTTGATGTTGTTTTTTTGATCGATGATGCCGTAGTGGCCCTCCATCTGCCAGCCCGCTATCTCGGGCTGGACCATATTGATCGTCTCAAAACGGACAGGGTAGGACTCGATTCGTATCTTAAGCCGCGTAGATGGCCGGATGGAGAAATAATCGCGCTTCACATTGGTCAGGGAGAGGTAGAAGTCCGAGAGGATGGCCTCAGACATCTCTATCAGCACACCTTTGGTATGCATGAATTTATAGCTCATACCAGCGCCTACATTGGCACGAAAGAGTGTCTTCCGCAGGTAGGAGTGCTCCTGCTCCGAGAAAACGAGGAATTTCCAATGCGGATGAAATCGGTAGAAGAAGGCCTCGGTGCAGTAGGCTTCGCGCTCTTTGAGAACACCGGTATTATTAGTGTAGCGGAAGAGCGGAGAGACCGCCCAGTCATGTTTATACCGGCGGCCGTGCAGATCTGTACTCGCATTGAGGGTATACATTTTGAAATTGCCGGATAGTACCTGGCCGCCCGCAGATACGGAGCCCGAAATGGTATCCTGCGCGTGAATGAAAGCTGGCAACAGTAAAACAAAAAGTAAAATTCGCCTCATATGTCTATGACTATCATATTATTTAGCGCGCAAAGATATTTTTCCTGCGGGAATAATAGAGTTAAATAGCCTCGCTTTTTCGCCCCACCTTAAGAACGGCCCCAGAAGACAAACCTTCTTTAACATAAGCAAACCCTCCCTATTGCGGCAGTGTGGTCACAGATAGCGATATAGCGGTCAGATCTTTGGGATTATTCTGATTAGCCAATTGGATATTAGTACCGCTGATAGTGACGTAGTTTTTGTCTACAGTCACATTCACAGTTTCCTTTTTGCTCCCGGCACCAGAGTACATGACTATCTTACCCTCCACAGGTATACCAGCACCGATACCGATTTCTCCCATATTGGGCGATCCTTTTGCTACCCTGTATGTACCGCTCACGGCAGGAAAGTTTCTGTAAAAGTCTAAGATCAGTTTTGCATGAGGTCGCATGGTGGTATCTGATACAGCGAGGCTATAGCTGTGAGGTTTAAACTCATTCACCTTGTACTTCACTCCCTTGATAGTCCATGAGCCACCTAAACCATGATCGGAAGCCGACATCAAGAGTGTGAGCACTAAGATGGCTGTGATTATTTGTTTCATTCTCATCTACTGTGTCTGTCTCATGCTGAATGTAAGTTTCGAACTATCTGCACCACCCAGATCGCGTATCTCCAGCGAACTCGATGACACACTGATGCGACCATTGGCTACGGTCACATTGACTTTTTGATTCAGGCCATTGCCGGCTGTAGTGCCATAGTAGCTGGTAGCAGAGCCTGTCTGATAGGCTACGGTGACGCCCACGGGATAGGCCGCAGAGATATCACTGGGCTTCGTCACCAGATAGGTACCGCTGGAGTCCGGCAGGTGCTGATAGAAGCTCACGACGATATTGCTGAATGGGTTTCCACTTACCGTATTATATGCCGTGAGGGTATAGAGACTGCTATCCGTGGTAC
>Ga0214192_1001054_pt1 | contig 15768 bp, 8 predicted proteins | sample TroBogEpilimnion_44_FD_153030 | JGI IMG/M metagenome (GOLD analysis project Ga0214192, IMG submission 153030) | Freshwater microbial communities from Trout Bog Lake, WI - 29JUL2008 epilimnion | ecosystem: Environmental > Aquatic > Freshwater > Lake > Epilimnion/Euphotic zone | place: Trout Bog... | reverse complement strand
TGGGAGGTAGACTCCCTCTGCTATGTGATCCGCCTGTCCTATCACTACTGGAAGGGGAGCGGTGATACCGCGCCATTTGATGCCGAGTGGAGAGATGCGATGAGGTTGATTGTAAAGACATTTATCACGCAACAAAGAAAAACCGATCACGGCCCCTATCACTTCCGCAGAGGAGTTTTCAAATCAAAAGATACCCTCAGCAACAGTGGCTACGGCTCGGACGCAAAGCCTGTGGGCCTGATACACTCAATGTTCCGCCCATCTGATGATGCGACGAAGTATCCGTTTCTGATACCGTCAAATTTCTTTGCAGTGGTATCGCTACGGCAGCTATCGGAGATGACGAAGGCGATAGGGGAAGATGCATTAGCGGCCGATAGCCTGGCCCTAGCAGAAGAAGTGCACACAGCAATCAAAGACAATGCAGTCTACCTACATCCTAAACATGGTCAGGTCTATGCCTATGAAATAGATGCCCTAGGCAATCACCTAGTGATCGATGAACCCAACCTGCCAAACCTACTGAGTCTTCCTTACTTTGGCGCAGTGGAGAAGGGCGATAAGATATATGACAACACACGAAGGATGATACTCAGCGAAAGCAATCCTTACTTCAATAGAGGCCGATATGCAGAAGGTGTCGGTAGCGACCACACGCCGAAAGGCTATGTCTGGCACCTTAGCCTGATAGCCCGCGCCCTGACCAGCAATGATGATGAAGAGATACAGCACCGTATCGCTGCCATCAAGGCAACACATGCAGGCACGGGCTTCATGCATGAGGGTTTTCATCCCGACTATCCGCATCGGTATACGCGAAAATGGTTTGCATGGGCTAATACTTTATTCGGTGAACTCATCGTTAAAGTGGCAAAGGAGCGGCCGCATCTGTTGGCTAAAGCTTACTAGGTCTTCTTTTCACCGCAGAGGCGGAGAGGCGCGGAGAAATACAAATACAGTTTAACGCAAAGGGCGCGGGGAGCGCAAAGGATTATATCAAACGCGTTCTCCGCGCCCTTTGCGTCTCTTCTGTATTCTCTCGGATCGCGCCTCTGCGGTAAAGCCCAAAAAACACTATTATTGTAAACATGTGTGGTATAGTAGGATATTTCTCTAAGTCCCCCGCCGATCTCAAAAGTTCGCTGGACAATGCGCTCAAGGCACTGCATAAACGCGGGCCGGACAAACAGGTCTCTCAGGTATTGTCCCCGCAGGTAGGCTTCGGGCATGCGCGGCTGTCGATCATCGATACGACTGAGTGTGGCACACAGCCGATGACAGATGAGTCAGGGAGGTACACCATCGTCTTCAATGGCGAAATATTCAATTACCTCGATCTGAAGAAACAGTTTTTCCCGGACCGGCATTTTCAGTCTAGCTCTGATACGGAGGTGCTGCTGTACCTTTATATTAAGCTCGGCAAAGACTGTCTGCAGCATTTGAATGGTTTCTTTGTTTTTGCAGTGTATGATTCAGCAGATGGTTCCGTGTTTATGGCGCGTGACCGGATGGGGATCAAGCCGCTCCATATATACGAGGATGGTGACAAGATCGTTTTCGGATCAGAACTAAAGGCCATCTTCGCTTTCCCAATCAAAAAGGAAATAGACTTTGACTCCCTCGCACTCTATCTGCAACTCAACTATATCCCGGGCACATCCTCTATCCTGAAAAACATCTCACGGCTTAATCCGGGATGGTATCTCACAATAGACGGCGTCGGACGTCAAACGAAGGCAGCATATTACCAGGTGCCTTTTGATGATACCAAACTAGTACCTGAGACGCCAGCATCCTACGAGGCAGCAAAGAGTAAACTAGTCTCTCTGCTCGATGCATCTGTAGAGCGGAGGCTCGTGTCTGATGTGCCGCTGGGGGCTTTTCTCAGTGGGGGGATTGATTCGTCTATCGTAGTGTCTCTTGCTGCTAAGCATAAGCCGGATCTCAATACATTCTCTATAGGATTTAAGGATGAGCCTTTCTTCGATGAGACTTATTACGCCAATCTGGTCGCAAAGAAATTCAAGACCAACCATACGGTATTCAGCATTACGACGGATGACATGTATCAGCATGTGTTTGATATACTCGACTACATCGATGAGCCCTTCGCGGACTCTTCGGCTATAGCGGTGTATATACTGAGTATGCATACGCGCCAGCATGTCACGGTCTCGCTCTCGGGCGATGGCGGCGATGAGCTCTTCGCTGGCTACAATAAGCACGATGCAGAGATGCGGGCGCGTCAAAACAACCTTGTCAATACAGTCGTTAAAAGCGGCCTCCCTATCTGGCAGATGCTGCCTAAGTCGCGTAATTCGAAATTCACTAATATCTTCCGTCAGCTCGAGCGCTACGGCATCGGCCTGAAACTTTCTCCGCAGGAGCGGTACTGGCGCTGGTGTGCCTTTGTCGATGAGAATGATGCACTGAAGCTACTCAAAAAAGGAAGTGCCATAGACAAGAAGAACATCGAAAGCCGCAAAGAAAAAGTACTGCAATTCGTCGAGGGCAAGAACTCCATCAATGACGTACTCATGGCAGATACGCAGATGGTGCTGCCTAATGACATGCTCACAAAGGTCGACCTGATGAGCATGGCAAACAGCCTCGAGGTGCGTGTGCCCATACTGGACTATACAGTAGTGGATTTTGCATTCACGATACCGACTAAATTTAAAATCGCAGACGGGCACACTAAGAAGATCCTCAAAGATGCATTCCGCGATGTACTCCCGGATGAACTCTACACGCGCCCTAAACGTGGCTTCGAAGTGCCACTGCTGAATTGGTTCAGGACAGGGCTCAGGTCACTGATAGAAGACGATCTGCTAAGCGATAACTTTGTACGCGAACAAGGCATCTTCGATGTAGAGGAAATAAAGCAGCTCAAGCAGCAGCTATTCTCCAATAGCCCCGGCGAGGTACATGCGCGCATCTGGGGAATGATCGTGTTTCAGTATTGGTATAAGAAGTACTTCGTTTAGTCTATCTTTCGATAGTTATCTTATTAACCGTAGTACCTTGAGTAGATGATACCTTAGCGACATACATTCCTGCGCTTAGATTAGACAGGTCGAAATTCTTTACGTCACCATTGCCGCTTACCTTCCAGTTTTCTGAGTGGATCAGGCCACCCATGATGTCGTATATTTCTACAGTCAGTATTTGAGTTTTATCGCCTGTATATGCTATCGTAAATTTTCCTGTATTTGGATTTGGGTATAGTTTACACTCGCTAGTCTCGCTGAGGGGTAGGATGCCGGAGGCGGTTTGCGCAGCCTTGATGGCTGCATAGGCATTGATCTTGCCATGTCCCCAAGTGTTAGTGCCCTGTGCAGGTAGGACTCGGGTAAAAGTATCCAGTATCGCTGTCTGTACGAGGATATTCCTGACTTGCGCTGGTGTGAGTGAAGGGTCAGCTTCGAGCATCATAGCGATGATGCCTGAGGTGCACGGTGTGGCCATAGATGTACCTGAGAGCGCGCCATAGTAATAGTTGCGGCCGGAGTTGGGATCCTGGAAAGTGCTCACTACGCTGTAATACTGTGAACCCAGCGGCACATACTCCACGTCCCATGAGCTCAGCGATGAAACGACTGATAGACCCGGCGCGGTGATATCTGGCTTCAATCTGCCATCGGCAGTAGGTCCGTGACTGGAGAATGGCACCAACTGGCCCAAGGTGGTGTAAGTAGAAAACGAATAAGTAGAACCAGTGATCTCGCGATAGGCGATCTTGGCGGAGTAGGCACCAGCAGATATGGCCGAGCTGCTGGATACCATATCTGTGGTCGTCAGATCGGAGTTACCATTAGTCGCCCATGAGCGGTTGCCATTGGTGAGTGCGCCAAAGTAGCCTTCACCCTGCGTGACGTAGCCATTCCAGATATTGACATGGCCGTCGGTGGCGCGGATAGTGAGGCAGATACTGTCAGTAGATTTGCTGTAGAAGCTCAGGTAGGCGCGGGGCTTCTGATTGAAGTCCGCCGGCGTAGTGGTGATATTGACGAAGCATGTATCATGATTCAGGCCCACGAGTGTGAAACTATGCACGCTATCGTCGAGGCAGACATAGCCTGTAGTGGCTACCTGCGCACCCTTGTATAGGCTAACCTGTACGCAGAAGTTCTTTGATGTATCGCCCCATACATCTGTCCATGTCTTCTTGGCACCATTGAGATATGGATCAAAGTTTACGAAAGTGCTGACGACAGTATCTGTCGCAGTGAATGTCTTCTGCAGATCGATATTCTGATCGCCTTCATTGCCTGCAGCGCATACAAAGATGCGCCCCGGTCCGGTCAGCGCATCACAAGCCTGACTGAAGAGGGAGCTGCCATCATGCGGCCCCACTGGTGAGCCCCAGCTGAGATTGATCACAGCAGGTTTGTGTACGGATGCAGCATAGGTATAGATATAGTTCATACCATCTATGAAGTCTGACATACCGGTATTCTGCCACTGCAGGGAGTCAGGCATGATACCTACGAGCACTATGTCGCTCTCGAAAGCCATGCCGCGATATTTACTATTGCTGGAGTCGCCGCCGAAGCCGCTGCCACCTGCGATCCCGACCACGTGGGTGCCGTGAGTTGCGAGATTATTATCGGTTTGCTGGCCTATAATTGCATTGGTGTCTGTCATTTCATTGCCATATGCGAAGCCTGTGGGTGGATTGCCTATAGTCTTCTCCTCCCATACGCGCACGATGCGATAGTGCGTACCCGATGTATCGTAGAATGTCGGATGTGTATAATCGAAGCCGACATCCACGACACCGAGCACTACGTTTTTGCCGGAGAAGCCATGTGGCAGATTGATGCCTCGCTGTGCCGAGTCAGCGCGTGTAGTGATACGCGCAGAGTCTAGCTTCAGGCATACTGGCTCATCCAGCTCGATATAAGAGATGCCACTAACCTTTATGAATGCCTCTACATTTCCTAGAGGGATCATGGCAGTCCAGATATTACCAGCGCGGGTGTTGATCTTTACGCCGAGTGCATCGAGATCGGATTGGGATACCGAGCTGACTTTGATGAGGGCGCTCATGTAGACGGTGGTCGCCGTTCTCTTGTATACATAGTCTTGCAGCATCTTGCCTTTATTGTCAGGATTGGCAGACTCGATAAGGTACTGTCTGGTGCGGGGTGATAGTTTAGCGAAGCTTTGGGCGAAGCTATCTGAGGCTGCTATGCAGAGGACTATCGTCAGTAGTAATATGTTCTTCATGATATGGTTTGAATCTGTCGTAAAACAAAAGAGCAGTTTTGCCGGGTTTGATCCTGTAAATAGTCAAAGTTAATAATAGCAGGCAAAATACAGTGATGACCAGCATCCAGAGCCATACCTGCTCAGTCATCCACATGCCGAGATTCATAAAGAACCATTGGTCGGGGAAGCCAATCGTGCCATCGGGTAATGTCGGATTGTTGACGGAATTGTAATCAAAAAAGAACCAAAGTTTGGCAGCGATCAGGTTGATGATGATTACGACTGCATAGAATAGATTGCTGAATTTGAATTGACCGATATAGAGGGATATCAGGATCAGCAACCATGGGAAGTTGTGCACCTGTGCACGCGACTCAGATTTGGGGAAGAAGAAGATCAGGTTGACCAGGATGCAGGCTGCGACTCCGATGCCAAAGGTCGAAATGAAAGCGGTGAACCTTTTCCAAAAAATAACGATCAGCAGGATACCGGCCCCGTAGTAGTTGAAGTGGTTGACGATAGTGGTAAAGGGCCGCTGGAAAGCATAGATGAGGTGTGTCTTGACGAGGCTGTATGGCGTCATGTAGTTGGTCGGTGGCACATGGAGGCTGCCACGTACCACAAGGAAGATGATCAGCATCGCGACAGCAGCAAAGATGCGATTGCCATTGATGAGTGAGCGATAGTAGTCGAGGCTGAAGAAGGTTTTATTGCCTAGCAAATAGGGGATGAAAAAGTAAAACAGGCCAATGCTAAGAAAGGTGACAGGTAGCATTCCCTTGCTGATGGGCAATGCGAAAGCGAGATCCGCATACTCATTTCTCTCAAAGATAATATAGTACCCAAAGGCAATCACATAAGCGAAACATAAGCTGGAAAGCCCCAACTGCATCCATTTGCTGATAGGGGTATACGGGACTTTTTTATTGGGAAAGATCATGAGCGCTAGTGACATGGCAAAGAGCACCGGCCATGTAAAGGCTCCGATCAGACCCACAAGGAATACATTTAGGAGTTCTCCCCGCACGAAAAAATAGAACAAAGCTATGCTTAGAAAGTAAGTCGGCGTATCTGTCATCACGGGATAGTAGAAAGTGAAATTGAGCAGGCCATAATTCATAAACACAATGATGAAACCCAGGAGCTGCGCCGTATCACTAAGTTTGTAGTTGTTGAAAATCCGCTTGACCATCAGCGCACTCAATGTGATGAGGATGGTATGCATGATCTTGAAGGACAGGATCACATGCGCAGGATCGATGCTGATGCTTAGGATTCCGAGGATTGCGTGGATGAGCATGCTGGGGAAAATGCGAAAGACGAGATAGGTATCCAGTGAGCCGCTATGCAATCCATCCAATGCGACAGAGTAGTAGCGGTAGCCGTCCCAGCCGAGGCCTTCATTAGCGGGGAGCTGGGGCACGAAGATCCTCCACACGCAGATGCATAATATGATGATGGGGTAGAAGTATTCGTTTTGTCTGATCCTATGCATATGCTATGCTCAAAACTAAAAATTTGTGCAGACAAATGAAATAATCGCAGGTGACAGGCCTTGGTAAATCTGGCTTTGGTGAGATGCAAAAAATTATATCTTTAGACCAGTATAAAATATGAGCCCAAAGATATCTGTCATCCTTCCCATCTATAATCAAGCCGGACAAATCGACTTTCTATTCGAGCAGTACACGAGCAGACTACCGGAGCTGGGTGTGAGTTGGGAGGTCCTTTTTGTCGTGAATGGTTCGCGCGATGAGTCATATGCTAAAGTCTCTGCGCTCGCTCAGGGAAATCCCAATGTCAAAGTATTCAATCTAGAACAAGGTGGCTGGGGTCGGGCGGTGAAATTCGGTATCGCTAATGCTACCGGTGAGCAGATATGCTATACTAACTCTGCCCGTACTACACTCGACGACCTGCTGCTGATACTGACTTACTCACTCGCCACACCAGAAATGGTGATCAAGACTACGCGCGTGATACGCGAAAGCTTCGTGCGGAAATTTGGATCGATACTGTATAACTATGAGAACCGCCTGCTGATCGGCACACCCATCTGGGATGTAAATGGCACGCCGAAAGTTTTCTCATCCAATCTCATAAAAAATATTCCGCTCGCGTCTGATGGTGATATGATCGATGCGGAGGTCATGGCAAAAATATACCGCAAGGGTGTGCAAGTGGTGGAAGTGCTTATCGTCTCGACCAAACGTATCGGCGGCGAGCGCAGCACCACTACTTTCAAATCTGCATGGCGCATGTATATGGGACTCTTCGATATCAAAAAACTGCTATGAAGGGAGAGGCGGATTATGAAAAGCTAAGGCAGTTGCAGAGCGATGCACTCAGGGATCCCTACCAGGTGATCTGTGGCACCTATGAACATCACGGTATCGTGCCACAATCACTGGAGTATACGGCGAAAGGTAAATTTATCAGGCTGCTGGAGCAGCTCAATATCACGCTACTCGTGACCCGCGAGTATGAACACCTCGTTCTTGCACTTAATGCGAAGAAGGGCAAGCTCAATCAGTCATTCCTGCATCTGCCGCATCCAAATGGCATAGTGGTAGACAAAAAAAAGAATAAAGTATTTGTCGCCTCTACACGCAGTCCAAATCAAATCGTGGAGCTGAGCCTGATCAATAAACTAATGACAAGGGATGGCCATTTGGCTACGGCTAAAGAGCAAAAAGTACTCGTACCTTCACGAGTCAAATACTATGCCGGCGCTTTTTACTTTCACGATCTCGCGATGATAGGAGGAAAGCTGTATGCTAACTCTGTCGGCCAAAACGGCGTGATGGAGATCAATATGGATACACACTCCTCAGAGAAAATAGTCTGGTCACCGCTGCCAAAAAATATGCAGCAGGCCAACTATCTACAGCTGAACTCGATTGCTGGCGGTAAGACTATCGCAGATTCATACTTCTCTGCATCTGCGGAAAAGCCGGGTGAATACAGGCCGGGCGACCTGAAATTCCCTGTCGATAAGAAAGGTGTGATCTTCTCCGGCAAAACAAAAAAAGTGATCGCGCGAAACCTCACGCGTCCTCACTCAGCAAAGCTATATAAGCATAAGCTATGGGTGAATAACAGCGGCTATGGAGAATTTGGATGCATAGAAAACGGCGAACTCGATGTGTTCATACGCTTTGATGGCTGGACGAGGGGTTTGAATTTTTTTGATAAATTCGCCTTCGTAGGTGTGTCTAAGATCATCCCAAAGTTTAAGGTCTATGCGCCGGGTATCAAGGGTGATGTGCAGGAGTGCAGCGTCTATGCGATAGACCTCGAGAGGCGGGAAATAGTCGGATCCATAGAATGGCCATACGGCAACCAGATATATGGAGTGGAGTGGATGGATGCGGATAAATGCACAGGCTTCCCCTTCACGCAGCCGGGCCAATCGAGCGAGAGTGAGAAGGATCTTTTTTTCAGGCACATACTATGATAATAATAGTAAAATAATTTCTTCAATAATTAATATCACCAAACTACAATACCTCAAATGAAAGACAAAGAAATGTCACTGATCATGATCTCGGCCATGTATGAAAACGGCGGCAACACTACCCACCGTATCCTAGATGGCCACCCGGAGCTGCACGTATATCCATTTGAATCACAGCCCGGCACTAAGTATGTGAATGATCACCTGAATAGCCTCTTTCCTTTGAAGTATCGCTGGCCGGTTTTCCCGCTGGGAGTGAGTGCGGCAGATGCCTATGAGATGATCATAGATGAAGAAGGGAAAGTAAGGTCAAAGACTCCATATGTGAGCAAGTTCCGCACTGCTGATTTCCAGATGACGGATAAGGACCGCAAGAAGGTTTTCGTAAGTATCTGTGGCAAAAAACCTCTCACTACAGAGATACTCATCGATGCGTTCTACCGCGCCACATTCATGACGTGGAAGAACCTGAACCAGACCGGCAAAGAAAAAGCCTATGTAGGCTACAGCCCGATCATCGGCGTAGATGCGGAGAAGATCGTTCGCGACTTTGGTAAGAAAGGCTTCGTGCTCCACATCATCCGCAATCCTTGGTCTGCCTATGCAGATACCAAGAAGCGCCCGGTACCGCTGTCTATCCACCACTATATGACCGGCTGGATCATGTGCCAACAATATATGGCGATGTACCAGGAGAAGTTCCCGAAAAACTGTTTCATCGTGCGCTATGAGGACATACTGGCTGACAGGAAGGCTGCCTTTGCGCCGCTCTTCAAAGCTGTCGGACTCAAGCACAGTGCCACGATGGACTACCCAAGCTGGAACAGCGAAAAGCTGACAGAAGTATACCCATGGGGCACGATCAGGACGCCGACCGAGGCTGTCAATATCAATACTGCGAAAGAACTCAGCAAAGAAGAGATCGAAGAAATCTATCTCCGTACGAAGCTTTATGTAGATCAGTTTGGGTACGGCAATATTTACAAAAAGATCAAGTAATTTAATCTAGCTATAGGAAAGCCGCGCTGTATACAGCGCGACTTTTTTGTGTCTAAGACGCTGGAATAGGCGCGGGATATAATTTATCTTTGCGGTCTGATGTTATTATATCCTTCGCACACACTAGAGAAACTTGAATTTGATAAGATAAGGATGCTGGTGGCCCAATACTGCCGCAGCGAATCTGCGAAACAGCTGGCCCTCGCCCTGGAGCCGATGACTGAAGTGCAGGATGTGCGTAAACATCTCCTGCATGTCAAAGACTATCGCCAGATCACTATCACGGGATCGCACTTCCCACTGGACTATGTGGCTGACCTGTCCAAGGAGCTAAGCCTGCTGGCGATCACCGATGCGGTGCTGGAGCCGGAATCATTCACTAAGATCAAGCGAATGGCGCTATGTATCGAGGGCGTGTTTCGTTTTTTCACTGCTAATGGCGGACTGTATCCGCACCTGGAGTCAATCGTCAGCGGGATCTATTATGAGAAAAACATAGTGGTGCTCATCAATGGCGTATTTGATGAAAATGGGAATATCAAAGATAATGCATCAAAGGAGCTGCTCGACATACGCAGCCGGTTGATCAAAAAGAGAAGCGAGCTCAGCAGGGCTTTTGCGCAGATATTGCAGCGCTTTTCAAAGCTTGGTATCCTGACTGACTCCGGTCAGAGCATCCGCAACGGTCGCAAGGTAGTCTCCATCGTAGCCGAGAGCAAGCGACAGGTCGGAGGTATCATACACGATGAGTCTGATAGCGGCAAGACAGCCTTCGTAGAGCCAGCAGAGACTGTGCAGCTGAATAATGAGATATTCGAACTGGAGCGCGCAGAGGAGCGGGAGGTTTATCGCATCCTGAGGGAACTCACCGCGTATCTCTCCGCATATCGCCAACTGATAGAGAGCTATCAGAGCGTGCTGACGAAGTATGACCTGATACAGGCGAAGGCGAAATTTGCGAACGATCTCAATGCGTCTTATCCAATCTTGTCTGACAAACCAGTGATCAATCTGCTGAAGGCAGTCCATCCACTGCTCTATCTGCATCAGCGAAAAATAAACAAGACCACGATACCCCTGACGATCAAGCTCAATGAAGAAAACCGCATCCTCGTGATCTCTGGCCCCAATGCCGGAGGTAAGACCATCTGCCTGAAGACCGTGGGCCTGCTGCAGATCATGCTGCAGAGCGGCCTGCATGTACCTGTAGACGAGCGCTCTGAGATGGGCGTATTTCAGTCGCTCTTTGTCGACATAGGAGACTCGCAGAGTATAGAGGATGAACTGTCGACATACTCATCGCACCTGCGTGCGATGAGATTCTTCATCGATAATGCGGATAAGAAGACCATCTTCCTGATCGATGAGTTTGGTACGGGCTCTGATCCGGCGCTGGGCGGGGCTTTTGCAGAGGCAATACTGGAGGAATTGGCGTTCAAGCGCTCGTATGGAGTAGTGACTACCCATTATCTCAATCTGAAGATCATGGCCAATAAAGTTAAGGGCATTATCAACGGGGCGATGATCTTCAATGAAGAAACACTAATGCCTACCTTTCAGCTCACAGTGGGCAAGCCGGGCAGCTCGTATACATTTGCGATAGCTGAACGTACTGGTCTCTCGCGGGTACTGATAGAGCGCGCCAAAGACCTCGTGGACAATCAGCACTACCAGCTGGACCTGCTACTGAATAAAGTGGAGCAGGAACATCAGTTGCTGATGGAAAAAGAGAAAGAACTGAACACGAAAACCACCGAACTGTCCGATCTCAAAAAGAACTACGAAACACTGCTGGACAAAGTACAGCAGCAGCGCGAGCGCCAGACACAAACGGTCGTTAGCCAGGGAAATAAAACGACGCCATACATCAGGGAGGCAGAAAAGCGCCTGCAGAAGCTACTCACTGACTGGGAGACGAGGAAGGACCTCGAAGTAGTCGCCGCCAAAACTAAAGAAGTGATCAAGGCTGCTGCACCTGTACCAAAACCAGTCGAGAATAAGCCGGCGAATAACAATACACAAAAGAATAAACCTGCGGAAATAAAAAAGCCTGTCAAACTAACGCCCGGATCAAAGGTCAAAGTAGTTTCGTTCAATAAGAATGGAGTGATCCAATCTGTAAAAGGGGATAAGGTGACTGTAGTGATCGATGACATGCGGATGGTGGTGAATAAGAATGACCTCTCAAGTATTTAACAGAGTAGGAGCTATCCTGATAGCTCGGTGAACTTCTCTAGTACCCAAGCCTTATCCGCTATATTGGTGGCGCTTTCGATTGATTTTTTGAGAGCGACCATTTGCGTTTTATTTTTCACATCCGCACGAAATAGCTTCATTGTAAAGCGGTGAGGGTGTCGATAGGCAGTAATGTCTATCAGTGGCAGAATCACCTGGTCGTGCATGATTATAAGATTTTATTCAATGCGGTATAATTCAAAAAAGGCGCTTCAATCTCGCTTTTTTATTATAATATGAATAGTTAGTTATATATATGCTACAAGCTCTAAAGAACTTTTAATGACTTAGATCAAAAGATAAAGCTATTTTAGGCCTACATTAAATCAATTCAATGAAATTATTTACCCTTTTCTCAAAGAAGTTGTTTGTTCTCATGGCGGCTTTGATCATGGCCGGACTTATACATGCGCAGACTTTTACCGCATCCGGTACATGGACATGCCCTGCGGGTGTGACCAGCATCACAGTCCAGTGCTGGGGCGGTGGTGGTGGCGGTGGTGGTGCGCCTAACACTGCTGCCAGCGCGGGCAATGGCGGCGCCGGAGGCTCTTTCGCACAGAGCACAGTGACCGTAGTACCTGGTACTACATATAATGTGGTAGTAGGCGCCGGCGGTACAGCTGGAGCCAATACCGGAGCCAATGGTGGCAATGGCGGCACCAGCAGTTTTGGTGGTACGCTGGTGGTAGCTGTGGGCGGTACAGGTGGTAATGGCAGTACAGCGGGACCCGGCACAGCGCTGGGCTCTACTGCCGGCTCTGTAGGTACGATACTCTACGCCGGTGGTAATGGCGGCTCGGCTACAGTAGCTACCGTGAGCGGCGGCGGCGGCGGCGGTGCAGGTACGACTGCAGCAGGTGGCAATGCCTCCAGCAACACTGGCGGTACAGGTGGTGCTACAGGCGGTGGCAACGGCGGTAATGGCAAAACAGCCAATGGCGCTGGTGGCGCTGGTACGGCCCCAGGCGGCGGCGGCGGCGGCGGACTCAGGCTCACCGGTAATGCCCGCGCTGGCGGTGTAGGTGGCGCTGGTCAGGTCATTATAGCATGTTCTGCGTGCTACTGTACCCCTAGTGGTACAGGCCTCGATGCATATATCGATAATGTGACCACCACAGGAGCTATTGTCAATATCAACAACTCTACGGGATTCTCTGCCAGTGGCTATGGTGACTACTCCTCTACCAGTATCATCCAGCAGGCTCCGGGTGATACGATCAACTATTCCGTGGATATATCCGGTGTCAGCGGAGGTGTGGGTGTAGCGATTTTCGTAGACTGGAATCAAAATGGTGTATTTGATGCAGGTGAAACCGTATATACGAGCAATACTTATTTATTCACTGGTCCGGCCACTGGTTCATTTACGGTACCGGCGGGACAGGCACAGGGATATTACAGGATGCGTGTCGTAACAGACTATAATAGTCAAAATCCATCAGCCTGCAGCGCTGCGATAGATGGAGAGACAGAGGACTATACGATCTATGTCGCGGTACCCTGCCTCACTATCGCACAGTCGCCTTCCACGTCTATCTGTAGCGGACAGCCGGTTACACTGACCGTATCTGGCTCTACAGGTGGTGTGTACACCTGGACTCCTGCAGTCAGTTCATCTTCTGCTATAGGCGATACAGTCGTCGTCAATCCTACCTCCACCACTACATACAGTGTTTCCTCATCTGGTTCGTGCAGCGTGTCAGCGCAGGTCACTATCACTACACTCACGACGCCTACCGATGTAGTAGTCAGTCCGCATAGTGTATCGGCTTGTACAGGATCTGTGCAGACGCTTACAGCCAGTGGCGGTGCCTTCACACAGACCTTATTGACGCAGGATTTTGAGGGAGGCACTTTCCCACCTGCAGGCTGGGTAAGTCTGAGGCAAGGTACTACCAGTAACTACTGGACGACCATCAATGACGGCAGTGCTCACGGTGGCACAGGTGCGGCAGAATATACCTACAACGCAACCGCCGCAGGCAAGGCATACCTGATTACTCCCGGTATTCCCCTGGTAGCCGGATCTACTTATACCATATCATACTGGGAGTTGACCAGCGGATCTACTTTCCCGGAGAACCTCCAGATCACTGCTGCTACCTCACAGACTGTGGCGGCCCAAATAGCTGGCTCTATAGTGCAGCCCAATACCACGCTTACCAATAGCACATATGCACTGCGGACAGTCACGTTTACTGCTCCTACTACGAATGTATATTACTTCTCATTCAATTGCCTCTCGGCGGCAAATGAGTTTTATCTCGATCTGGATGATATCACGATCAGCGGACCAGTATCACAAGTGACATGGTCGCCTGTCACCGGCTTATTTACAGATGCTGCGGCTACAGTACCGTATACTGGCGCCGTCACAGATACTGTATATGCACTGATATCAGGACCTGCTCACTATACAGCGCTGTCTGATCCGGGTACAGGTTGCACTAAGAGCGATACTTCTACGATCACGGCCACAGCCGGTCCGACTGTGACAGTGACCAATCCGTCGCCAGTCTGCGCTCCGTCTACTATAGACCTGACGGCGGCTGCGGTGACTGCGGGTTCCACTGCCGGACTCACATATAGCTACTATATTGACTCGGCGGCTACTATAGTATATGCCACCCCTGCTACTGCGACTTCAGGCACCTATTATATCAAAGGAACGGTGAGCGGCGGCGGATGTTACTCCATCGCTCCGGTGGTAGCTGTGGTTCATGCCCCGGACACGACAGTGCTCAATCAGAGAGTATGTCCAAACGGCACATATACATTCAATGGCTCTACGTTGAGCAGCAGTGGTACTTACTCCGCTACCTTCACAGGAGCTAATACCTGCGATAGCGTCGTAGTGTTAAACCTGACCATACTGACCAACGATACTACAAATTTCGGCCAAAGCATCTGTCAGGGCAGCACTTACGCATTCGGCGGCTCTCAGCTCGGCGCGTCGGGAGTTTATACGCATACATTTACCTCATCTATTGGCTGCGATAGTGTAGTGGTGCTGACACTGACGGTCAATCATCCTGATACCACGGTATTTATCCAGAGCATCTGCGCGGGTAGCACCTACACTTTTAATGGTGTGAGTCTCAGTAGTGGCGGGATCTATATCGATACGCTGACCAATGTCAATGGCTGTGATAGCTTCCTCGTGCTCAGCCTTACTGTCAATAGGCGAGACACGACTATACTCACACCGTCTATCTGCCGGGGTAGCACCTATGCATTCAATGGCGCTAACCTGAGTGCGACAGGTATCTATTTTGACACACTGAGCAATGTACATGGCTGCGATAGCCTCATAGTGCTCGAGCTCACCGTACGTACACCTGATACTACCAGATTGACACAGAGTGTATGTCAGGGCAGCACGTTTGCATTCCACGGATCTGCTTTGGGTGCTGCGGGTACATACTATGACACGCTCACATCGACGGCAGGTTGCGATAGTCTGATCATCCTCACGCTCACTGTCAATCCCCTCGACACCACGAGGACCAGCCAGAGCATCTGCCATGGTGATTCTTATTCATTCGGAGGCTCCAGCCTTACGACTGCGGGCACCTATACCCACAGGCTCACTTCACAGTCAGGTTGCGACAGTCTCATCATCCTCACACTTACTGTGCGTCCTACTGATTCGAGCGTCAGCTCACAGACTGTCTGCTTCGGTTCGTCATATTCATTCCACGGCAGAAATCTCTTCACCACGGGCACCTACTATGACACTGCGACATCAGTCAATGGCTGCGATAGTTTCGTAGTACTCCACCTGACTGTATCTCAGCCTATCGCCTCTTCAGTCACTGTCTCTATCTGCTCTGGTGCTAATTATGGAGGACACACCTCCG
>Ga0214192_1001050_pt1 | contig 15802 bp, 13 predicted proteins | sample TroBogEpilimnion_44_FD_153030 | JGI IMG/M metagenome (GOLD analysis project Ga0214192, IMG submission 153030) | Freshwater microbial communities from Trout Bog Lake, WI - 29JUL2008 epilimnion | ecosystem: Environmental > Aquatic > Freshwater > Lake > Epilimnion/Euphotic zone | place: Trout Bog... | reverse complement strand
GAGTCCGAGCCCTGATCCGAACGGTGAAAAGCCATCTGCCCGCCGGTCCTCGCTTCATAGAGATAGCGCCCGAAGATGGAGGAGAGCTTTTTATACTTATTGCGGAAAGTCCACTTGGAGAAAAGCGTGAATCGATTGATCAGCGGCAGGTCCATGAAGCCATCGCGATTCTGGTCCCAGCGTGTATTGAGATTGTAGACGCTGGCTGTGATAAGGCCTGTGGCCTTGCCTGCGGGGATCTGCGCGCCGACCTCGGCATTGGTCTCGGCGTAGGAGGTAGCGCGTACATCACCATAAAACTGCGGTACATGCTCGGGGTTCTTAGTGATGATATTGATCACACCTGACATCGCATCAGAGCCATAGATGGTAGATGCGGGGCCTTTGATGACCTCGATCCTGTCAATGATCGCCATAGGGATGCCGGCGAAGGAATAGATGCCGGAGTTGCCGCTGGAGACGGGCATGCCATCGATCATGATGAGGGTGAAGGGGCCATCCTGACCGTTGATCTCGATATCACCGGAGCCGTCGACTGCGCCATCGATATTAGCCTGTATGCCGCTGATCATGGTGATGGCCTCGAAGACATTGGTGACGTTATTTTTCAGGAAGTGATCCTGCGAGTATATCTCTACGGGGATGGCGAAATCATCTTTGCGCATCTCCTTCAGCGTGCCGGTGAAGACCATCTCGCGCAGGCGCACGGAGTCGATAGGTGTCTCTGCATGCAGCATCCCGCAGAGAGACAGCATCATGGTAGCCAGGAGGATAAGGGGTATGGGCTTCTGATCCATCGTCACAGATGAATGTAAGAAGTTTTTTTGAAAAATAAATGGTATCAACGGTGGATGTGACACCCAGCATCCAAATACATTTTATCACAGAGAGCACAGAGAAATATGGAGGAATACAGAGAGAACACAGAGAGCTATCACTGCGTCTGCGTGATACCCACAGATAGTGTAGAGCTGTCTGCTGCATTGTTTGAATTGACGACGGAGATCGCCGGCATGGAGAGTGAGATGCGGCCGCCTGATACGCTCACGGTCGCGGTGCCGCCTCCGGAAGATCCGTAGAGCGTGTGAATCTGCCCCATATATTTATAGGCAAAGACAGCCACCTGATTGCCGGTGGGGATGGTGTTGTAGTTGACCACAGCGTAGTTGCCTCCCGCAGTAGGTAGCGTGGGAAACAGGAAGGTCAGCGTATTGGCGTTGCCCTGAGTCATATTGAAGGCTGCGAGTGTGCCCGCAGAGGCAGATGCCGTGACCGAGTCTGTATTATAGGTCGTACCAAGTATCGTCCAGTTATTTCTAATGATGGTGATGCTAAATGTCCTGGTGGTCGTAGTACCGCCGTTTGTCAAAGTGAGGCTACCCTGATAGGTGCCGGGCGCACCAAAGCTATGATATATCACGGGGCCAGTGTAGGGATTGCTGCCGTCGCCGAAGTTCCAGGTATATGTGCCGGCTGCAGTCGTGTCGCATGCTGCGAAAGTGATGAGTGCTCCCACACTGGCAGATGCGGGTATGGACTGGATGCAGGCGCCGCTGGTGGAGGTTTTCTTACAGCCAGCGACCGAAGCGAGCAGGCAGATCATGATGGCTGCAAAGAGGGAAGTGCGAAAGTACTTTTTCATATTCAGGGTTTTGATATCCCCGAAAATACCGCATAAAACAGATATAAGGGTTCCGTTATATTATTTTTAACATGAAAAAGATGAGTCCAAAAGAATTACCGCAATGATCTATATGAATATGACCAACAGACATCTGAAGTACATAAAGAATTATATGGCTATATTTATCATAAAATAGAATTACTATGAGATGCCCTATGATCATCCTATTCCAAATGCTTTTAATGAACTGCCTGTACTCGCAGCAGACTATGGTTAAGACCTGGGATAGAAGCTACGGCGGAGCTGGCGCGGAGGATATGTATTTTATTGAGGCTTCCAAGGATGGAGGCTATATTTTGGCTGGGGTATCTAATTCTGGCATAAGCGGAGATAAAAGCCAACCAACGTACGGCCGCGGGGATTTCTGGATAGTCAAAATTGATTCTAATGGAAACTATCTGTGGGATAAGGACTACGGCGGTAGTGGTCCTGATTTATTATCTTCATTGTGCTTGACTAATGACGGCGGATATATACTTGCAGGAACCATTTTTTCGGACAGTAGTTACGACATAACCCAAACCACCCGTGGAGGAGCTGACTACTGGATACTCAAACTGGATTCGCTCGGCAATAAGCAATGGGACCGAAGATTTGGTGGTGATCAGGACGATTATATTTTTTCGGTATCACAAACGAAAGACGGTGGTTACATTTTGGGGGGGGAGTTCTAATTCTGGGATCAGCGGGGATAAGACTCAGTCTAATCGGGACGCTAGTTTGGTGTCAGCGGATTATTGGATCGTCAAAACAGATAGTGCAGGCAACAAGCAATGGGATAAAAGATTTGGTACCATCAATGATGAAGCCTGTGTTAATGTCATCCAAACTCCTGATGGTGGATATCTGGCTGGAGGATCAACGGCATGGGCAGATACCAGCGGGGATAAAACGCAATTTAGCTATGGGCCGACAACTAAAAATTTCTGGGTGGTCAAGACAGATCAGCTTGGGAATAAACAATGGGATAAGGTATACGGTGGGATTAGCGGTGAATTGTTTGGCAATTCACTTGTCGCATCGGATGGAAATTATTTATTGGCAGGAACTACTACTGATTCTATAAGTGGAGATAAAATGACACCATATTGTGGCTATTGGGTTATTAAAGTAGATACGAACGGCAACAGACTTGATGACTGGGCTTACGGCACAGGTATAAATTGCGGGCAAGATTTTTATCATATGTCAAAAACAAAAGATGGTGGTTATCTCTTGACTGGGGTATCAGGGCCAGTAGCAGGCAGAGACAAAACTCAAAATAATCTTGGGCAAGGTAACGTATGGACAATTCATATTGATTCCTTAATGAATAGAGTGTGGGATCGAACAGTACTAACCACTGGAAGCGATAATGCGGCAGGTGCAGTAGAAACAAATAAAGGATGCTGCATTATCGGTGTCATGACACTTGCTGGCGTTGGGGGTGATAAGACTCAAGCAGCTTTGGGTGCCGATGATTATTGGGTCGTACAATATTGCGACAGTTTTGCTTTGGGCATACAGGATCCACAGGGATCAATGCATCTTATTGTTTATCCAAATCCCACCTCCGGAGATTTGTATATCAATATAAAAAAAGACAATCTGCGCGAAGCGTCTTTTAGTCTGACTAGCACGACTGGTCAGCTTATTTATCAAAATATAAGTGATCACCTTTCACACTCTTATACTAAGATGCTGGACATTTCCAGCCTGCCTGCCGGGGTTTATTTCTTGTCTGTGACTGTGGATGGAGAAAAGATAACAAAGCAGATTATTAAGGAGTAGCTGTTCTTCTATGGTATGATCCTGAATAGAATGCCATTTGAATGCAAAGCAAGATTGCATTATGACAGTCGGAATAAACATTTTCCTATTCAGAAATCACATATTCCCATTATTACCTCCACCGCAGCAGCGCTGCAATATAGGCCAGTGCATCCCGACCTGCATACCTCCTTCTGATCGTGGCGACAAAGACATCCTGCATGCCGTCGCGCCGCTGATAGAGCATGATGCGGCGCTCCCCGCCTTTGGTAAAATATACGGCATGATAAGGTTCTTCAAACAGCTTGCAGTCGGCAGAATCTGTGATCACCGCACCCGTCAGGCTCCGATGAATAAAGGCATCAATGGCACCGCTATGCATGCTCACAGGCATCCAGACCAGATCTGCTAGCCTGCCACGGAAACTAAACGCGCTGGTAGCCCTGACAGCCGGGAACCCGGCAATAGGATCACTATGCCCGGTGAAAACAAACTGAGTCAGCGTATCCAGCCTGCAGGCAGGCGGCCAGGTGAGCGCATTGCACCACAGGGCATCCTCCTTTTGGGCAGATACACTACCGAATGAAATAAACAGACATATCAGGCACAGCATTCGCATACCCTAATATACAAAAACTATCGGACTGCGAGGCGCTGCTGCTCGGCATGGACGGCTTTGACCTCCTCCTCTGTGTAGGGCTGTATGGCATAGGTGGGCACGCTGTCTGTGGCTACTTCGTCGAGGACCCTGACCATATGCTCATACTGGCTGCCGGGCAGGAGTTTGATCAGGCAGATCATGTCTTTGGATTTGCCGGAGGCATAGAGGCAGTTGGAGCGCAGGTATTTTTTCTTTGCGCGGATGCGGTCGCCGAGGGAGTGATCGCCCTTGAGCCCGATGCGGTCGACGGTGTGGCAGTCCAGCCCCTCCCAGCAGTACACCTGACCGAGCGAGTCTGTGAGGAGGTTCAGCACCTGGCACTCGGAGACCGGAGCCGGAGGGCCGGGAGCTGGTGTATCGAGCTTCATAGCGCGCTGCTCGAGCAGTGTGGTCGTGAGCATGAAAAAGGTGATGAGCAAAAAAGCCAGATCAACCATTGGTGTGAGGTCGACGCGCAGGACGGCTTTCTTCATGCGCACTTTGGATTTGGGGCCTGCGCTGTCAGGGACATTCATTTCTGCCATAAGATTATTTTATGGAGAGATGAGGCGCAGATATCTAATCCATAAATCAGCGACTCCGAATATAATTTATGACAATGAAATGACGGTCAGTCCCGATACTCAGGTGCCGTCCAGAATTTGCGGGCCGTCCACCGGCCATCGCTCAGGTAGATCACCGATGAGTCCACTGGGGAGGAGACCAGCGAGTCCGACTGATCATTGAGCGGATGACTCAGGTACTGCAGGACATAGATGCTATCGGGATGACCATGCAGCGCATCCGGCAGATTGATATCGTAGTAGGTGCCGATGCCGCTATCTATATTGCTGACATACCTGCTGACGATCTCCGGTTTGCCGTCGCGGGTCACTACCAGCATGCGGTATGCGGGATAGCTGCATGCCTGATAGCCTGCAGATATCTCGAGTACGCGAGTGGGTCTTGTGAAGCGTGTCTCACTGCTATCCGCCACCTCCTGAAACCACAGCGTGCTATACCCCGTATCATGCAGCTCGTAGCGGTGACCTGTGGCAGAGATAAACCGCATCCACAGCGGGTGCCGGCCTATCTCATCGGCATGAGATGTAGTATCATAGTCAGTATATCCGTACATTATCTCATCAGTCCGGCCATCGCCGTCAAAATCCAGATCGCTATTCAGCACTGCGAGGTCATTGCCCCATACATATGCTGTCTTGCCATGCCATGTGGCGGCATACCAGGCATTCATATATGGCATGTCCCCTATAGTGCGGATAGAGATGGAATCTCTCATGTGGAGCGTCGCTATCGGGGACATATTCCCGGCGGTGTCACGCACATACAGCTGAGCAGAATCACTCAGGATAAAAGCGGTCTGAAATTCCGGCTGGGCATGATAAGGATCATTATCAGGCCTTAGCAGACTATCGATAAAGATCAGCGCGTGAGCAGGCCTGACTATAGTCTCTGTGGCAGCTGATGTAGTGGTGCTCTTCGAGTGGCAACCTGGCAGGATAATCAGCAGCAGGGACAGGCAGGACAAACAGATGACAGGCAGTAGTCTCATGGTGGTTTTATTGTTTTCAAAGATATATTTTCATAATCAACATGCTATGACAAGAATCAACATCCCTTCAAAATAAATGGCATATTTTAGCGTCTTCATAGCATACACATCATCATGAAAGTCGAACAAATATATACCGGATGCCTCGCGGAGGCTGCCTACTACATAGAGAGCCGCGGCGAGGCCGCTATCATCGATCCGCTGCGCGAGACAGCACCCTATATCAGGCGCGCGGAGAAAGACAATGCACAGATCAAGTATGTCTTTGAGACGCATTTTCATGCGGACTTCGTATCGGGCCATGTGGAGCTGGCGCAAAAGACGGGTGCAAAGATCGTCTACGGACCGGAGGCCAAATGCGAATTTGACTGCTATAGTGCGAAGGATGGCGAGGAGTTTAAAATCGGTGATCTGACCATACGCGTGCTGCATACACCGGGACATACACTGGAGTCGTCGACATATTTACTGTTGGATGAGAATGGCAAAGAGTACTGCATTTTCTCCGGTGATACGCTCTTCATAGGAGACGTGGGCCGCCCCGATCTGGCTATCAAATCTGACCTGACCATCCACGACCTCGCAGGCATGATGTATGACTCGCTGCGCAATAAAATCCTGCCACTCCCCGATCATGTGATCGTCTACCCCGCGCATGGCGCAGGCTCTGCATGTGGCAAGAATCTCTCCAAGGATACGTTTGACACACTCGGCCACCAGAAGGAGGTCAACTATGCCCTGAAGCAGCAATCGAAAGCCGAATTCATCAAAGCCGTGACAGATGGGCTCACCGCTCCTCCGCAGTACTTCCCGCTCAATGCGATGATGAATAAACAAGGCGCCAGGGGACTCGACGAGATCAATAAGGAAGCGCTGAAAGGACTGAGCCCGCAGGAGTTTGAAGATATTGCTATAGCAACAAGTGCCCTGCTGCTTGACACCCGTGCACCGCAGGTGTTTGCCGCCGGCTATATACCCGGCTCGATCAATATCGGTGTGGACGGGCAGTTCGCACCATGGGTGGGCGCGCTGATCACGGATATCAGGCAGCCAATCCTCCTGATATGCGAGGCGGGCCGTGAGGAGGAGAATATCATGCGCCTCGCACGTGTGGGCTACGACCATACGCTCGGCTATCTCGCTGGCGGCATCGAGGCCTGGCAGCAGTCCGGCAAATCCGTGGAGAAGATACAAAGCCTCAGCGCCACAGATTTTGAGAAGGAGTATACAAACCACGAACTAAACGTGATCGACATCCGCCGCCCCGGCGAATACGAGACCGCGCATATCACCGACGTGCCTAATAAGCCACTCGACTATATCAACGACTGGATAGGCTCACTAGACCGCGACCGTACCTGCTATGTACACTGTGCAGGTGGCTACCGCTCTATGATCGCGGCGTCTATCATGCGCGCGCGGGGCTTCCGCGAGGTGATAGATATAGCAGGCGGCTATGGTGCTATCGCGAAGACGGGATTGCCGAAGGAGAGTGGGGTAGCAGCTGTATAATTCGAGACAGTTTTATTATATTCTATAAAGTTTCAATATGTTTCAGTCTAAAATCGTATGCCAAATCGCGACTACGTGGAAATGATGCCCAAAGTCTCACAGGAGCGGTTATTGAAATCCCTGAAGCAAAAACGAGCACTGCAACTAGCCAGAAATATTGATGCTAAAAAGAAACCCCGTTTCATAATCAGTGATCAGGAAATAGCTGATATGATTCATGATTTCAGAATAAGCAAAGTCGCATCCGGTAAATGAATTTTGTACTTGATTGCAATGTCTGGGTTTCCATCTTATACAGAAACAAATTAGAAAAAGTACTTAGCGCATTGTATGCTAATGACAAGGATTTTGAACCACTAAGAAAGCTCAAACGCCCACGCGTCAGAGTCCTAACGATCAGAGAATTTTACGATCACATTGGTTTATAATATCATTTTATTGAAAGTGCTTACCTTCCCTTGATTAGATTTCTATGTTTGCACGGCTAAAATCACTGAATGAGTTCAACCCCTAATCTGATACTGACCATAGACCTCGGCACCTCCGGCCCCAAAGTTTCTGTTTTTGACAGTCGCGCTACGATGATCGATTATGAATTTGCCGAAGTGCCGCTGATACTCATCGGTGAGGACGGCAAGGAGCAAAAACCATCTGACTGGGTCGACACCATCCGCTCCTGCTATAACGCGATCCGCGCACGCGGCAAATTCGATCCCAGGGATATCATCGCGATGAATATCACCACCCAGTGGTCAGGTACTGTCTGTGTCAATGAAAAAGGCGAACCGCTCATGAACTCTATCATCTGGATGGACTCGCGTGGTGCTGAGTATGCGCAGAAGCTCATGCACGGCCCCATACGTGTAGATGGCTATGGTATCGGCAAGGCCCTCAAGTGGGTGCGCCTCACTGGCGGTGGCCCCTCCCCTTCCGGCAAGGATAGCATCTCACACATACTCTATATCAAAAACAAGCTACCCGAGATCTATAAAAAGACTTACAAATTTCTGGAGCCGAAGGACTACCTGAACCTGTATTTCACAGGTAAGATGGTGGCCTCATACGACTCTATCACCGTACACTGGATCACTGACAACAGGGACATCAACAACGTCAAATACTCCGATGAGCTGATCAGAATAACCGGCGTAGATAAAGCCAAACTGCCCGACCTGATACCGGCCAACTCACAACTCGGCACGATCAAAAAAGAACTCGCCGATGAGTTTGGCCTTAGCCCTGATGTGAAAGTCATATCGGGTACGCCGGACACACACTCGGCGGCTATCGGATCAGGTGCTGTCAAGGATTTCGAAGCGCATCTGTACATCGGCACCTCCTCATGGCTGATCTGCCACACGCCTTGGAAAAAGACGGATATATTTCATCAGATGGGTACTATCCCCGCGGGCATCCCCGGCCGATACCTGCTGGTGAACGAACAGGAAACAACGGGCGCCTGCCTCAACTTTATCAAGAATAATATTTTCTACGCCGATGATGATCTGCATACGGAGAAGGCTCCCGCAGACTTCTACAAGCGTATGGACAAAGTCGTCGCTAAGATCCCCGCAGGTAGTAATGGTGTGATCTTCACGCCCTGGCTCAATGGGGAGCGCTCTCCTGTCGATGACCACTATGCACGCGGCGGTTTCTACAATCTATCCCTCAACTCTACACGCGGGCATATGCTGCGTGCGGTATTCGAAGGGATCGCGTGCAATAACCGCTGGCTCCTCACCTACGCAGAAAAGCTCGCCGGCAAAAGATTTGAAGCGATCAATTTCATCGGCGGAGGCGCTAACTCCGATATCTGGTGCCAGATCCTCGCAGATGTTTTTGACAGGCCGGTGAAGCAGATGAATCAGCCCCTGAATGCGAACTCCCGCGGAGCGGCCTTCCTCGCGCTCATGTCTCTCGGCCTGCTGAAGGTGGAGGAAGTATCCGCCCTCGCCGAGGTCAGCAATACCTATCAACCCAACCCGGCGAACCGCAAACTATACGATGAGCTCTTTTCGCGGTATGTAGAGATCTACGAGACGAATAAGAGCTTGTTCAAGCGCTGGAATAAATAGGACATATTTTGACCTAAGCATCGGTGTCAGTATAAACCCTAAAATAAAGAACATCGTTCCGATCGCTTTTCGAGTTAAAATACAGGAATTAGCAGCACACGGATGGCACGGATAAATACAGATTACAACGGATTTTATTATTTAAATCCGTTTCATTCCTGAGCTATTATATTGGAATTTTCCACCTTCCCAACACTGGGTGGGGCTGCCCTTCATACAGGTGGACCCTCTGTGTGTTCTTAGTGTAAAATGTATTTACCTCGCGGCCAATTAAACGTTCATCAATATACATTGTCCTATATATTAAATCCATTCTATGAACAAAGCACTACTCCTGTTTATCCTCACCTTTTTGCTTCGCTTTGCGAATGCCCAAACGCTGTACTTCCCTCCCACCACAGGTACTACATGGGATACTATCAACCCCGTCTCTCTCGGCTGGTGCCAGCCGCGGATTGATACGCTGTATAGCTTCCTGGAGGCAAAACATACATCCGCCTTTATAGTTTTAAAAGATGGCAAGATCGTGCTGGAGAAGTACTTTGGCACCTTCACGATGGACTCCTTCCACATCTGGAACTCCGCCTCCAAGAGCCTCACCGCCACCCTCACCGGCATAGCGCAGGAGAAGGGTCTCATCAATATCGACAGCCCCGCTACGCACTATCTCGGCGCTGGCTGGACCTCTGCCACTCCCGCGCAGGAGGACTCGATCACGCTCCTCGACCTGCTCACCATGACCAGCGGCCTCAATCCGCTGCCCGCGGGCTGCACCAATATTGACACGAGTGCCGCATGCCTGAAGTATCTCGTGCCCGCAGGCAGCCAGTGGACCTATCACACCGGCGCATACAGGAAGCTCCAAAATGTAATGAGCAATGCCGCCAGCATCAACTACAATGTCCTCACCCAAAACTATATCGGCAGCACGATCGGTATGCCGGGTATATGGCTGCAGCAGGAGTTCGTCAGTACGCCGAGGTCTGCTGCGCGCTTTGGTCTGCTCACATTGAATCACGACATATGGGCGGGCGATACGCTGCTCCACGATACCGCCTACTATCGCGCCATGACCAATACTTCGCAATCTCACAACCTATCCTACGGCTACCTCTGGTGGCTCAATGGCAAGGCATCCTACATGGCGCCCGGCCCACAGATCGTGACACCCGGTGAACTGATCCCCAATGGCCCCGCAGACATGATCTGTGCACTGGGCAAGAACGACCAGAAGATATACGTCATACCCAGCACCAATATGGTCGTCGTGCGCATGGGTGCTGCTGCCGACTCCTCTACAGATGCGTCCAGCGCCTTTGACAATCTGCTGTGGGCCTATATCGACAGCCTCGACAGCTGCACGGTCATCAATACAGGTATAAACAATCCGACAGCCGCGCAAAGCCTGCATATCTATCCCGATCCCGCCACTGATGTGCTGTACCTCCAGGCTGATGCCAGTATGGATTTAAACAGGATCGCGATATATGATATGCTGGGAAATCTGGTAGCCAACTACACCTACACTGACAAGATCAATATCGCCCAGTTGCCTCCTGCGATGTATATCATTCGCGTGAGCGACAGCTATGGCAACATCCGTAAGACTATGAAGATCGCGAAGGAATAAGAGCATCAGCTTCACCGATGCATATATGTCTTTGTATTTGCCTTGGTGCCCTTCGTGTGAAATGCATTTGTCTCTTATCAGATCATCTGAAAAATGGAATATCTTCGCCACAAAAGATAGTATGAAGAAGAGATCTGTGCCTGTGATCGTGTCCCTGATATGTGCTGCGTTTTTGTTTTCCTGTCATCCTCATAGCGGTGTGAATGAACCTGCACCACTGACAGAGATCAAAGAAGACACCCTCCGAGACGCTGATCCTGCGCGCCCTGACAATTTTTTCGTGCCCGTGTACCAGGTTTCTCCGCATACATTAGCGATGACATTCTCCATGCCCGAGGAGAGCAGGTATATGGATACTTTTGACAGGCTTTTCATCGATATGATCGACAGGGATTCGCTTTTCTTCAGCTCCGGTCTGTATCGCACATCCATCCACATCGGATCAAACCATCATCCGCTGAATGTGGTCAGCTACGACACGACGGGCCCCGTGATCTTCCGGGATACGGTCTTTGAGGCGAAGATGCTGAGGCGTATCAATCCCTCCTACTACATCTACGGTACTAAGGGTGTGATGCAGTGCCGCTCCAAAAATGTAGTCTACTACTTCGGCGCCTGCGACTATACCTATTTTGCCATCACTATCGATGGCTATGATAGTGCGCGATGCGGACATGCCCTCTTCAGCTATCCCGCCCTGCTGCCGGTACACTATGGCGGCGACTACAGCGGCATCCAGACATGGCTGAATGAAGAAAAGGCTGCTGAGCTATCCGACTCCAGCAATAACTATCAGGACAAAATCTATCCCGTCGTTTTCGCACATATGGACTCTACTTACTTTGCCTACTCAGATGACTTCGGATGGTCTCCGGGCAGCAATAAAATGCCCACCTGTCTCTTCCCGCAGCGCATGATCCTGCGCGGCAACGGCGCTGTACCACCAAAGGTCATCTGGAGCAGCGTGCTGGATAATTTTGGTGTGCCTTGTGATTGAGAGTGCATTTGCATTTGATTCACTACGTGCTGATGACTAATTATTGTGTGCCAAAAATGCAAACACAGTGATTCAACTTTCCCTTTTCATTTTTCGCCTGCATGGGGAGTTTGGGGTAGTTATTTTTCTATCACCAGTTTAGCGATAGCGGTACCCTTCGCTGTTTTGATTTCTACGAAGTAGATGCCGGTATCATAGGCCGCGATATCAATATTTTCGGTCTTGCCACCCGGAGATGATTGACGCAGGACTTGCTGGCCCATTACATTGCTGATCGTGAGCTCTTCGATTGTATTGCCTGCGGAGATGATGACATGATCACGGGCAGGATTGGGCTGCAGGCTGATCTTCTCTGTAGCCATCTCCCTGATACCATTCGGATAAAAGCCGACCTGACTGGAGTCTGAGCCGCCATTGACGGGGATGACATTGCCATGATTATCTATCAGGGTGATATCGCTGACGTAGCCCTTGTAGGTGTAGTAGGAGTAGTCTTTGCCGCTGATATTATCTGTGGTGATCTTGAAGGTAGCAGTACCGATCGGCCCATTGCCGGTCCTCGTCGTATGATCGATGCGCGTCACTGCGGCTTTGATCTCGCCTGTGTTGTTATTGGTTTTGCTGATAGAGATTTTGTCCGTGGCGCTGCCGATCCATGAGGGGCCGAAAGTCATACTCGTCTTGGTAGAGTCAACGACCAGCGGATCAAAATTATACGTGAAAGCCAGTCCATAGAAACCCGTGATCGTAGTAATGCTATCTCCCAAAATAAAATTGACATAGAGCGTATCACCCGCATAGACCGTATCGCGCGAGAGCACAGCCTTGATCGCCGGGATGCCGCTGCGCCATGGTGCAGGTACGTTGGTCTTGGCATGGGTGAGGCTGAAGTTTGCTATGATAGCTGTTGTATCATTAGCATTTATTACACCATCTCCATTACAGTCTGCATGATTGAAGTTTACGGTCGGAGCATATACTGAGAAATATTCCCCCCAGTTATTTGCCAGATCTCCTTGCCATATTATACCCGTCACTGTACGTATAGGGCCTGTACTATCATAGCCCAGGCCGATAGGCAGCAGATCGGTATTATCTACTATGCGGTTATTATCCGCGTCTCCAGGCCAGACCAAAGAGTCGGGCAAAGCATTGACTGCAAAAAATTCATCAGCTCCTATACAGGGCGGATTATTACGGGTTTGCCCATCTATATCCATGCGTACCGAGTCAAGATGAATTCCATTTCTGAATACGTTATTGGCGTATGAGTTGAGTGTATCTATATGCACATCACTAGTGCTGATAAAAGGGACTGGCAAATTTATTGAGTGCAGATCCTGTCCTGTAGCAGCCTGCCAGTTGAGCAAAGCGACTTGGCCGCTGCCGGCATAACCGATATCCCCATACGGCGCATAGTATTCGTTATAATCCAGGGTATCCGTAGAAAATCCGGAAGTATTGCCGGAATAGAAACCGATTGCATTGGTACTATTCTGATTATTGTAAAAAATATTGTTTTGAATCTTGCTATTTGAACCCTTACAATATATCGCCGCAGAAAAGGCATCAGGCATAGTTCCTGATTGATTAGCAGTATTAAGCGCTATTGTATTATTATATATTTTCGCGTAGCTGTTTGTCCACATTCCCATAGCTGTCGCGGGAGGCACCATTGAATTATAAAGACCATTGTTAAATGCATAAAACTCATCAACGACAGGTGTCATACTATATGGCTTCGCAGTGATATTGCTGATCATGTTATTGTAAATACCCTGCAGTACTGTATTGGAATATACATACATGCCACAAGCAAAACTACTATCGCTCTTTGCCGACAATCCATTGATAATATTGTCATGTAATGATGCATTTGAAATCACCACTACACCAGCCACATCATGATATGCACTTAGATTTGTGATTGTATTATTATAAAAATCGAGACTATCCAAGAAGGAAGGTATAAAGAATGCTGCTTCCGTACCATTGATAGATGTCAGATTGTTTATTTTATTATTGTGCACATTCCAGTCTTGAAATCCTAAAACTGTGCCATTAGATCCTAACCACATGAAATAATTATATGCATTAGTTCCGATGCAGTTTTGCATAGTATTATTAAAAAAAACTCCGGGACTAGAACCCCATGCAGTAGTCGTCAATTGAGAATAAGAGTAAAAGCCGTTAACTCCACCATATATATTCGAGATATCATGAATATTATTATTGGACATAACCAATTTGCCTGTATTATTAAAACTATAAAAAGCATAGAAGTTTGTATCGGCAGTGATGCTCCCGGTAAAATCATTACTATCAATTATGCCAATGGCGGTAGTATCTGTACCATATACCGTATTATAAGCATACATATATATGCTAAAAATATTTGATGTAGCCGGCGAATTACTGCCAAATTGATTTTTTTGAATGAGGGTGTTACTATTACCTACGGCTGGTTGAGCACTTGAATTGGGTACATAATAGCCCAGCATGTATATACCATAATAACTTCTGGTAAAAGAATTATTTACAAAAGAATTATAGTTACATCCGTATGCGACCGGAGTCGAGACTGAAGTTGTACTGTTGCCACTTACTATTATACCGTAATTAGGGACAGTAGAATTTGCAGAATCACGTCCTCCGATTATATTACAATTACGGACAGTGTCATAGGCAGCGCCGTTGTGGCCATTTGTATTAGTTGCACCGAGCCTGATAGCAGAGGTACTGATATCAGATGTCATGGCTACATCAAAAGTCAAATGCCTGATACCCGTCCCTGTAGGATCTCCATCTATCGTGACATGTTGCGCACCGAACAGTTCTATTATACCCCTGTATGCAAATGGAAGTGCAGCAGAATTAATTGTCCAGCTACCACCGCTGGGGCTGATATGTATACTAGTATAATTGGCAGATCCCACTCCGCTGCCCAAAAGAGATGTGGGAGGTGAGGGTTCGGTGGTATTACCCGTGATACTTATATTAATGGCGCCCTGATGTGTTCCGGCGTTGATAGCTGCAAAAGCTGCATTCAGAGTACTGTAGCTCCCCGTCAGCGTACCTGATGTCGCTGTGACAGATACCTGCGCAAAGCCTATGGTGCATATCAGCATTAATGCTATGGCTATTAATTGTTTCATTGTTTTCATGCTATATTTTTTAAAAATAATTATTTGCATTTGGATATTCCTTTTGACGATACAAAAGAACAGAGACCGATGCAGTAAAAAAAGTACATTAAACGATCTATATACCCTTCTATAATTAATAATAAATAGCAAATAATGAATAATTAGTACATTTATATACCTGCTTTTATTTTACGATACTGATTATACATACATATGCTGCAAACTAAGCCTGATCACCTGCTTCGCTCGATGTCGCTATATGAGGTCAATCGTTTTGACCGGTTCATCGCCGGGGTGGAGAGCGATGAGCGTGTGCTGGCGGCATGGGCTTATATCAGACCCTTCTATAAGGAGCGCATACCTGAGGCATTGGACAAAAACAATATCTGGCGCATAGCCTACGGCAAGAAAGCCTTCGTGCCACTGAAATACGCGCGCCTCCTGTCCGATCTCACCAAGGTGCTGGAGAAGTTTCTCCTGATGGAGCATATCTCCGCCAGCGAACCGGATCGCTCTATCGCCCTGCTCAGGATATACAACAGCCGCTCCCTGGCCTCCTGCATCACGCCCCTGCTCAAAAGCGCCGATGACAGCCTCCGCAAAAACCACTATCGCGACGGAGATTTCTATCTTTCGCGCTTCCTCATCGATGAGCAGCAGAATGCCTATATCGAGAACCTCGACCGCCGCGACCCGGAGAAGCATCTCACGCAGACCATGCAGAGCCTCGATAGCTACTACGTGATCCAGAAGCTGAAGTACTATGCCTCGGCGCTGCACTACGAGAAGTTCCTCA
>Ga0214192_1001048_pt1 | contig 15824 bp, 15 predicted proteins | sample TroBogEpilimnion_44_FD_153030 | JGI IMG/M metagenome (GOLD analysis project Ga0214192, IMG submission 153030) | Freshwater microbial communities from Trout Bog Lake, WI - 29JUL2008 epilimnion | ecosystem: Environmental > Aquatic > Freshwater > Lake > Epilimnion/Euphotic zone | place: Trout Bog... | reverse complement strand
CGAAACGAGGTGACGCGGACGAATCGGGGCAGCCGAAGGCATAAGCGGTCGCGTGATTTTTGCTGCTTATTGGAGCTGGGATGCTCCTGATAAGCTTTCGCAAAAATAGCGACTCACTTGACAATACAATCCTGCGGTTGCTGATCGGGACAGAAAATGTGTGGAGCGTAAACCACCGGTTAATCTCAGCGAAGCTTCTGAACCACAAAGCCGGCATTCACTGTTTGCAACAGTTCAAGGCTAGAGACTCTTTGACCGATAGCGGATGGATTTTTAGCCACTTTGTCGTTGAGATTAGGTGCGATGGTTAAGGGGTTAATTAACTCTGTTAACGATTGATTATTCATTTTTGTTCTCTGTTAAGTTAACGAATAGCCAGACGCGTACCGTGTGTCAGTTTCGCACCGGCAATATCTTGACCCTGCATTAACGCGGTTTTAATCGCTGCTTTGTCAATATGCTCAATGGTTACGGTTTCATAGCTTTTATAAGCCGAGGGGATAGCTTCACTATCATAGAGATCCAGTGCAGCCGGATTTTTAGCAATCGACAGTTTAAAATACGGGCATTCAATCTGAGTGATACCGGTAGCTTCCATATTGCTTTTCAGATAGTCTTTAAGTGATTGCACCCGTGATTCAAGGGCTTTACGGCGTTTGCTCATCGCCACTTCGGCCGTTTTGATAGCTTCAGCGGTGGTTTCCAGATTACGCAGGAACTTGGTGACATTAATGGCTTTATCCTCTAATTCACCACTGAGGCTTTCTAGGGTATCGTTAATAACCACCAGGGGTAAATCCACATCGGGATCAGTTAAGGTCTCTAAGGCTTGCAGGTAATGACTGCTGAGCTGGTATAAAGAAAGGTTCATGGATGTTCTCCTGTTGTTTTATGGGATGGTTTTATTCAGTGTCGGTTTAAGACTGAAAAAAGGGGATTGTTAAAGTGACCGTAAAGCATTTAGATTGCTTAAAATCAGTTGTTTGATTTGAATGAACGCATTTGCTTATGCTGAATGACACAGAGAATGCGTTGATTTAAAACACCACCGCATCCTGACTCAGAGCGGAAGCGGCTTCGGCTTTGGCATATTCCTGAGCTGCCCATCTTTCTAGTTGAATGAGCAATTTTTCAAACTGGTACGGGTTTAGATCCGCTAATCTGAGTACCTGCCATTCTTTTCTGATCGAGGCTTCGACGCGATTGATATCCAGCTGGTAATCACGGATTTGGGCAGCCAGTAGTTTGCATTGACTGGCGGTAATGCGGGTATTAGTGTTGGTAGGTTCTGGTGGTAGCTGAGGTTCGTTAGCTGATAATGACGAACGATTGACTGGGGTTGGGTTAGTTTGAGATGTTTGAGCGGTTCTTTGCTTAGCCGTGTTATGTTCAGTCACGACTTCGGCTTCAATGATCGGGGTCATTTCTTCTGCTGGGGTGACTTCATAACCGGCCAGTGACATAATCCAGCTAAAGGCTAAACGACAGGCTTTACCGGTGGCACGGGTTTGTGCCATTGAGCGTCTGGCATAACGCGGTCGTACTGACCAGACCGGTTTACCGTATTTATCCAGTTCATCGGGTGAGCCACATTCGGCACTGGCACGACTGATACACGCGCCATCAGTCATTCTGACCAGTTCAACGGTGGCCGTGAAAATGCCATCGTTTTCGGTGGTGGTAATCTCTCTGGCAGTGACACCGAGCATCGTGGCTAAAGTTGTCCAGCCTTCGACATTGACAAAACGTCGGCCTTTAATGACCGTGACCAGTTTTTGTTGATCGATGACCTGTGCCAGTTGACTGGCTAATTCGGCTGCTCCTGAAACTAACGACGCTGGATGATTGGCTTGTAGGGTTCCCAGTGAAACCGAGGCAGGGGTGACGGGTATATTAGTCATTGGCAATTGGGTTGCCGGAATGACTTCAAGATGGGGTTGATCGCTGTTGTGAAGATGATTTGTGTTATGGGCTTGAGGTTGCTGATCTAGATCAACAGGGTATTGAGGGTCAATCGCTTGATGGCGAGATGGGGTTTTGAAGGCTCTTGCTGTACTTGTATTTGTATTGCTAGTGGTGGTTGTTGCCGATAATTTACCAGACATGATGAAACTCCTAAAAAAAGCACGTTGCTACGGTACAAACCGTAGCAACATGCAGACAGGACGATGGATTGATAAAAAGCAGGTTTTAAAATAAACCTGAGTATTAATGCTTGAGTGTTTGAATGTTTGGGTTCTTGATTGGCTTGATGACTTCAGGATTGAACAAACAGAGGTTATAGCCATACTGTCCATCATTACCGTACTGTCAGGTCGCCAGTCGTGTCATTTCTTCAGCCAGTGTCCAGAGGGCACGGTTTAAGCGAATGTTTTCAGTGACTCCAGTGACTTTACGGGTGGTGATTTTGCCGCCATTGCGGTTAATGCCGGTTAACCCGCCTTGTAGCAGATTTTCCTGTATGCGGTTAAAAGTACGCCACAGATCCGAGCCTTGATCATCCCATCGCCGTGATTGATTTAATTGCTGGGCGACAATGGGGATATTGTCTTCGGGGTCATAACGGACTGATAACGCCGCATTGGCTAAGGCATTCTGTTGTCTGGGATTTAAGACAATGCTTTGCATCCGTTCTTTGGCAGCTTCTACCTGTTCAAATTCACTGACAATGCGGTAAGCCCCTTCAATGACATTATTTAAAATGTTGCCAGAATGGCGAATACGTAAATCTTCAATGGTGTCACCACAAATTAAGCCGTTATGACAGACAAAACGGAAACAACCGGCTAACATCTGATAACTGGAGGTACCATCATGAGAATTAACCAAAATGATTTCATTGGCGGTTTCGCCATTGATTTGCTGAGTATGCCGAAAACGCAGCATGTGCTTGGTATAGTCGGATTTACCTTCAATACGTGAACGCGCCTGACAAGCCATAAACGGCATAAAGCCTTCTTGTCGTAACCCCTTCACAATATCCGCCGTGGGAATATAGGTATAACGGGCTGAACGTGAATCATGCGGCGCATCGGCAAACACCGAGGGGGCAGCACGAACGATTTGGGCATCGGTCAACGGTTGTTCAGAACGCACCAGACCGGAAATATTCTTAAAAGCAGCAGCTAAAGCAGCCATGATAAAACTCCATGAAAATAAGCAGACAAACCGCACCCAGCCACACTGAAGGGCTGAGTGCGGGGTTATGTTTTTTTTGAGGTAATAAATGGACGATTAATCAATCAATGACTAAAAATCAGATAACAGCTAAATAGAGTGGCTTAACAGTCTCGATCTGCTAAGCCGGTGCGGTTTTTTCATCTTTATTGTCACCAAACAGACCGCCTAAAGTGACTTATTACGTGTTCGATACAACGAATAGCAAAAGCTTTATATTGTAACTTAGGTTAATTGATTGACTGACTGTCAGTTCATCATCTAATGATTAACCCGTTGGCTGAACACATAACCACAGCTTAAGCATTCATAATTATCCAACAGATGCTCATCAATACTTTCACCCAGTTTGGCACCGGCAATACCACCGGTTGCCGCACCCAGAATAACTCCCAGAAAAGCACCGCCCAAGCCGCCGACAGCCGATCCCGCAGGACCGGCAATCAAGCCCACCGAACTACCGATTTCAGCACCGCTTAACAAACCAGTCGTGCCACTGGCAGCACCACCGACCATACCCAAATAACCAAAGGTTTTTTTAGCCACATCCTTAGAAATAATCCGTGTGGACTGACAATGAGGACAGCAAGTCATCATAGTAATACTCCTGTTAACAAAGGAAAAAGAATCGAGAAATGCGCGGATAATCCTTGCGCTAAACGATAATATAGCGATGAAAAATAATTGAATCCGATATCAGCAAGCAACCAAGCCCTAAAAACAGCGCACTGGCTAAAAACCAGTGCGCTGTTAAAGGATTATACTTTTTGGATGACTAAATTAAATCGATTGAATTGATGACCGTTATGACTGCGTTCTTTGCCCAAAAAATCAATCAGGATCAAATCACCGATAGCCGCATTTTGAAGACGTATACCGTTACTCAGATACTCGTTCAGAATGGCTGAGACCAACTCACCGGATTCCCGTTCGACAATAACCGTTTCCTGAGTACCGTAGCGGTCATGCTCAAAACTACCAAAACCCTTAATGATGCCAATCAAGGGGTTTTTGACTTCATGTGTCCAGAAGGTAGGGAAAGTCTGTGTTGTATCGCCGGCGGCAATGGCTTTTAATGAGGCAAACATATCGTGGTTCATAATATTGTTCCAAGTAAGGTTTAATTCAGGAGTAATTAATTTGGAAAGCGTGTTTACTGTCCATACCATGCGCCTGGTGAATAAAAAATTACCTGAGAATCTAGCCAGTATTACGGGCAACGGTATTCCCGCAGCAAAATATCCCTGTGAACGTACTGCATTCAAAACCGGTTAGCTGATAAAATGACCCACTTTTAAAACAAGGATGTGATGATGAACCGACTTGAACTCATTAATCGTTTAGCTGAACGTTACCCGCAGTTAACGCAACCAACGCTATTATTGGCAGTGAAGTCGATCACTCGACAGATAGGGGATGCTTTAAGTCAGGGGGAACGCATTGAAATCAGAGGTTTTGGTAGCTTTTCAGTACATCAGGCACCAGCAAGAATGGGACGTAATCCAGCAACCGGTGAAACGGTGCAGATACCCGCCAAGAACCGTGTTCATTTCAAGCCAGGGCAGGAATTGAAAAGTAGAGTTAATAAAAATGGATTAGAGAAATCCAGCGAGTAATCAGAAGATATTTATAATTAGCATTAGACTAACGCGGTCTAAATTGTTGTAACCACTGTTGCCGTTCTGACCTTAATCGAATTCTGTTTTGATAAACATGGACTCCGAAATCCATAGCCTGCTGTCTTGAGCGTGTTAATGCCTCGCTATCGCTATTGGCTTGGGGGATGGTTGATAACTTAAATAAAGTCTCTTTACGAATCAAGTGCATACCGATGACATTGAATTGCGCCGCGTCTTGAATAAGATACTTTGCCCACAAACCATGAATAGTACCTTTTAAATAAACAAACACTTGATCATCAGATCGATGCCCTTCACAGGAAGCCCAGACACCGCAACCCACCGATGATAACGCTTTAACCAACAAGGCAATATGCGCTTCTAAAATACAGAGTGGAACTTTAAGATCGTGTGGTCGTTCTTTAAACCAGTCAATTGATTTTTCCATGTTAGCCCACCATGCTTCAGATTGAATGACCGGCCAGTTAAAAAGTAATGCCATTTTTCTGCTATGGAGTTCTTGATCATCGCAGCTTAATTGCCAGGGGCGATTGCGCTGTCCCGTGCTAACCAGTTCGCCCAGATGCAGCCGGTCAAGCAGAATTTGAAGTAACTCAACATCTGAAAAAGCGCGTTCCTCATAATCTCGATCTGATGTAAATGGTTTATGTGCATCGACGGACACAAAATTGACAGGAATAATGTCCTCTTCTAAAAAACAGTATTCCGGTCTTTTCCTTCTGATACAACGGGTGTAGGCATTATCCGTCAAGTAAATGCGCCGACCTTCGGTTTCAATCAAAAAACCGCGTCGTAATAATTGTTGTGAAAGCAATAAGTCGGCAGACATAAGGATTCCTTGTTGATATGACTCAAACAATGAGCACAGTGATTAGTCAGTCCTAAAACATTGGACTGTGATCCCTTTTTTAAGGGCGTATTGAGCTAACTGTCAGGATCAGCGATAGTGTCGTTAGTCAGCTCATACTGGGCTTTGGTGTACCAGATTTGTTCTTGTAACGTTTTTTCGCCAGTGTGACGACGCAAATTGCCACATCGGACACAACTACAGGGTGTAGGCGTTGTCAAATGGCGACCTAAAAACACGGGGTCGGATAATTTATCTTCAGGAATGTTTAAATTGGTTTTACGCGCATTTTTTAAGCGTTGTAAATGATGTCTACGCATCGACCGTTGCTGATTTTTCATTTGATCCCCCCGTGCGTTTAATAGCTTAATGGTGTTTTAGCCAAAAAATAATTAATCTGCCGAATGTGCAAGCGACTGACAAAAATCCCGCCACCACTGCCGCTCCTCGTCAGATAGTTTATTGGCACGGTATTCAGCATCACCGATAGAAAAAAAGATTAATAACTCAGCCAGTGCTGAAATAATGGCGGTATTACTTCCGGGGACTTCAAATGCGTTTGCCGTTAAATCCTCCTGGGTTGCAATCAGTATCTTTTTTTTAAGATGCAGAATGTGTTCAGATAGATTAGCGTCATTACTCATGGGATATGCCTATTGCTTAATAAAGGAAGAAAGTAGTGTCGACAGAAACTATCATAGCTCAGGCTTGCGACAGATTATGACTTATTGCAATCCATTTTAGAAATTATTGGCATAACACTCAGCTGCTTGTCGATGTCGCTCATAAAGATACATTCTTAGGTCTATCGGTGATTGGACTTCAATATCCGGTCCAAAACTAGTGAGCCACCAAATCAGTTTCGGAGTTTCTAATACTGATGCAGTGACCTGTAATGTCTGAGCATCCAGACGCTCAAGCTGCTGATCTTCTGAAAGCGGGGTATCGACCAAGTGATTGCCTGCACCGTTTTTAAAAACAGCGGTCAGTTTAATCGTGGTTGCCTGTTCTCCAAAGCCCAAGCCACCTTGATCAATATAGGTTTGTAGATCGAAATCAGCCAGTAGTTGCAGCGGTGCTTCCAGAATAGCGGCTTGTTGAATACGGTGTAAGGACAGCAAACGAATATCTTGATGATCATTAATGGTCGTGACCAAGTAAATCACATGACCATATTGCACTAGACCTTGCAAATGAACACACTGATAATGACGAGATTCTGTACTACCAGCCGGTAAGTAATCCATCGTTAATTGATAACCCTGCAACAATGCCTCATAAACGACTCGCTGAACCGTTGCATCCATAGGTGAGGGTAGTAACGGTTGACCAGGCGACACCACCATTACTTTTTTTAACCAGTCGCGTAATTTTACATCTGGGTGAAATGACGCCAAAGACTGTCTTGCTGCCGCAAAATGCGGGGCAAGATTATCAGCGACCGCAACCGGCAATAATATTTTTAAATGAGTTTCCAGTAGTACCAGTGTCAGTGCTTCGCTGCTTGTTAAGCCAGGAATATCAATCGGGGACATGTGGATTGCAAAACGCCAACCATAGGGTTTACTTCGGGTATCCGCTTCCAAAGGAAACAAAAGCGATAACTTTTCTAAATCACGTTCCAAAGTACGGCGTGTGACTGAATAACCCAGTGCTTCCAATTGCCCGTGTAAGGTTTTAACAGTCGTTTTACGTTCGCGTGGAATTAGCTTTAATAGTTCCCATTGCCGCAATAATGGATCTGACATCAATACTCCTAAAAATTTACACAGTAATCGATTTCTTGGTTAAACCTTTAATCGTCATATCCTGTCGCATTACTGCGTATAATACGTTCCATTGATGGGGAACATGGAGTATTTATCAATTCATCGAGAGCAACTGATTGATAAAACCGAAACCGAAACTGATGCAATATATTTATTTGCTAATTTGATTGACTACTACGCTTGCTGCGTATTGTTCGGGGTTTAATTAACATCGTAATCACTTAATAAAGAATGATCTAATTGAATCAATTATTCTATTACCTCGGGGTATGTTAACGGGTTCATCTATGAATTGTGTGGTAGTGGTACTCAATAAAAAGAAAGCAGATTTTCACGGTATTAAGTTTATTGATGCTTCAGATTTAGGATGTAAAAAAAGAAGCGAAAACGTTTTAAATAATGAAGATATTAATAACATTGTGGGTTGGCTTAACGGAACCGGAGAACCTACTGATTCAGTAAGACAGCTCTCAGTAGCCGAGATAGAAAACCATAATCCTAATTTAATATTAAGTGTCAAACGATATATTAATAAAGACTTATGGACACCGACTGCTCTAAGCCAAGCATACGAAGATTATCAACAGGCTGAATTAAATTTTAAACATGCAGAAGCTAACTTATTGTCTTTAATATCTTAAAAGCCATAAATTACTATTGTAACACCTTGATTGGTATGTCTTAGAAAGTTGTCATTAAATATAATTCTAAAGACTTTTGCACCACAGATAATGTTGTTTTTAGGTTAAAATCATAAAATACCATTTTTAACTAATGATTTTTTTGAATAATTTAACCTTCTTGGATTTTTACACGAATCCAGTGCAAACTGAAAAACATTAACTACCCGATTATATTTGTATTTTTAAATGATATTGCTTTGAGATAATTTTCAGTCAGTGATTTTTTCTAAGGGTTACCCTTAGAAATTGAATCCACCTTGTTTTTAAGAAATCTTCCGAATTATTTGAATTTAATTTAATGATATTGGATGTATAAAATGAATAGAGCCATGAATACTTGATTAGAGCGTGAAAGTTAAGATATTGATCGACTTTAGAAGAAAAAGCAGAGAGCAACAATGACATCGGAAACCCAGCGAGCGACATTATTGAGTCATTTTGGATTCAAGTTCGGAAAAAACGGAGCACATTCTAGTCGTACCATGATGCTTGGGGAGTTGCAGTTGTTATTTGCAGCCACTTCAGCTTCTACAACATTAAAAGAATATCAAACTGTCATCATTACCCATAACTGCCTTAATAAATCGACTGAAAAGACTCGTACCTTAACCTTCAGACATTTAAAAGATCTTTATAGTCTGGATACGCAATATGCTTTATTTAGAGCCTTCAGATTATATTGGGACTTGGAGCCGGCAGCACAGGGTGTGCTTGCACTTCAATTAGCTTATGCAAGAGATCCTTTATTTAGGATGAGCGGTGATACTATTCTTGCCCATAAGCCAGGTGAGCAGATAACCCGAGAAGAAATCGAAACCCTGTTAAAGCAAGATGATGCAGAGCGTTTTTCACCTGCTTCTTTAAAATCATTTGCCCAAAATATTAATAGTAGCTGGACACAAGCGGGGTATTTAAAAGGTAAGGGAAAAAAAATACGTCATGTACCTGTTATTACACCTATTAATGTCAGTTTCGCTTTATTTCAAGGTTATTTATGTGGTCTGAGTGGCGAGAGGCTTTTTAATAGTGTGTGGATTAAATTATTGCAGAAACCTTTAGAAACATTACAAATCTTAGCTTCCGCCGCCTCTTATCGAGGTCTAATTGATTATAAAGAGTCAGGTGGGGTTGTTGAAGTTCGCTTTAATGATCTGTTAGAGCCAGATGAAAAAAAATTACTCTAATAAATGTTTAAGAATCAGGATGGGGATAACAAATGAGTAGTCGCCTTAAACGCTTGTTAACTAATTACGCAAATTACATCAGTGTGCCATGGCAAAAAGGCTTAGCTGGCGTACAGAAAGTTATTTTTGTCGTTTACGATAAAACAGATGAACTTAAACTACGTGCCCAGATTACAGAGTTTGAAATAGCCACAACGAATGCTCAACATGAATGGTGCCCCATTGACCTGAGTCTTGCTTTTCCAGAATGGATGGCGTCCTTAGAATACAAAGAGGCTTACTTTGCCGCACCTGAAGACTTAGAAACTGCACTTGATGAGTTTATGCAGGAAACAGTTAAAAAGATTTGTGTACAAATGGAGTTAACTAATCCGAATACGGTCGTGGCTATTTTAGGCGTAGGTACCTTATTTGGTTATATAAAAGTTTCAGATCTTGTCAATAAAATAGCCTTATCAATACCGGGTAGATTAATGATTTTCTTTCCGGGTGAATTTGAGAATAACAATTATCGCTTACTTGATGCCAGAGATGGTTGGAACTACCAAGCTGTTCCTATTACTGCTGGCTAATAATAAATTTAGAGGAACTAAATGAAAAACCGTGAGATTTATCTTAAAGACCCCGTTGACTATCAATTACAAAATAACGGTGTTGCGCAGGTTAAGGATGATTTATCAGAATTGGCATTAAAGACTCTCAGATACGAGCTTGATACTTTTGTTTGTGATGGTGAGTATCAAAATGGTCTGGACTTAATTCTTAGCACTTTTTTACGTCGATTAGATGCCGGTGGTGAACAGCCTGGTGTATGGATCAGCGGTTTTTATGGTTCAGGTAAATCTCATTTAGCAAAGATGCTACGCTCTTTGTGGGTGGATTATAAATTTTCAGAGGGTGATACGGCACGCACAATTACAAAACTACCTACTGACATCATAGATCATCTGACAGAGCTAACTAATAAAGGTAAGCAGTATGGTGGATTGCATGCTGCTTCCGGTACTATTGGTGCAGGCACAGAAAATGTGTCTTTAGCTTTACTAGGTATTGTTTTTAAATCAGTCGGCTTGCCTGAGCAGTATCATCTTGCACGATTTGTGATGTGGTTAAAAGCAGAAGGTCACTATGAAACTGTTAAAGCTGTTGTAGAAAGTAAGGGTAAAGATTTTTTTCAAGAGTTATCCCATCTTTATGTATCACCTGTTATTGCAAGTAGTTTATTGTCTGCGCTGCCTGCGTTAGCCAGTAAGGAAAGTGAGGTCCTGCAATTACTTAAAGCTGAATATCCCAGAGTGAGTAATATAACCAATAATGAGATGACGGCGGCTATTAACAACGCTTTAAAGCAAGACAACAAATTCCCTTTAACCTTAATAGTGATAGATGAAGTTCAACAATATATAGGTACAGACGCTAATAGAGCTTTTCAAGTACAAGAAGTGACGGAAACGTGTAGTGCTCATTTTGGCAGTAAATTGTTGTTTGTAGGAACAGGACAAAACGCCTTATCAGGGATGGCGTCTTTAAATAGATTAATGGGACGATTTACTGTAACTATTCAATTGTCAGATGTTGATGTTGAATCTGTTATTCGTAAAATCATTCTGCAAAAAAAAGAAACCGCTAAGCCAGATCTGCAAGCCGTTATTACTCGAAATTTAGGTGAAATATCTAGGCATTTAGAAGGCACAAAAATAGTCCATAACACGGCAGATGAAGCTATTATGGTCATGGACTATCCGATACTGCCGGTAAGGCGTCGTTTTTGGGAAAAAGTTCTTCGTATCATTGACACCACTGGTGCCGTTGCCCAACTTCGTAACCAACTTAAAGTGATTCATGAAGCGACTCAATTCAGTGCCGATAAAGAGTTAGGGCATGTTATTGGCGCTGATTTTATCTATGGGCAGATATCCTCAAATCTACTTCAAACAGGCATGGTTTCACGAGAGATTAGTGAAAATATTGATATCTTGGCCGCAGGTACAAATGACGAACAACTGCAATCTAGATTAATAGCACTTATTTATTTAATTGGAAAATTACCGACAGAAGCCAATGCAGATATTGGTGTAAGAGCCACGGAAAATATTCTGGCAGATTTATTAGTAGAAGATTTAAATGCCGGCAGTAATGAGCTGCGCCAAAAGATTCCAGAACAGCTAACTCAATTGCAAAATCAAGGCTTATTGATGGCCCTTGATACAGCGAATGGTGTTGAATATCGCTTGCAAACCCAAGAAAGCAGTCAATGGCATGATACTTATCGTCAACAAGAAGCCGATTTATCAGGAAACGCCCAACGCGCAGAAAATAAGCGAGAAGATTTACTGCATCATAAAATTAATGAGATTGTTTCTACAGTCAGAGTGACACAGGGTCAAAGCAAAGAATTTAGAACACTACAGCTTAATTATGATAATGAGCTACCAAAGGATGCACATAAGAAAATTTACATCTGGGTGCAAGACGGTTGGAATGTGGATGAGAACTCTATGCTTGCAGAGGCGCGTAATGTTAGCCAAGAGCTTCCCACTATTTATGTCTATATTCCTGCACGAAATAAATCTGAGTTACATAAAGCCATAATGACCAAAGAAGCGGCGCAAGCTACCTTAGATATTAGAGGAATGCCGACCACTGAAGAGGGAAAAGATGCGCGCAGGGCTATGGAAACTCGTCGTAATGATGCTGATAGGCATATTGATAGCATACTTAAAGAAATTATCGCCGGCGTAAGAGTCTTTCAGGCCGGTGGAACCGAGCTATTTGGTAATGATTTAAAAGCACAGATAGAACAAGCTGCCCAAGCATCTATGATTAGATTGTACCGTGACTTTGATAAAGCAGACTTTACTGCTTGGGGCACTGTATATGATAAAGCCCGTAAAGATGGTGCAGAAAATGCATTAGAAGCGATTAATTATAAGGGCGAGATACAAAATCATCCGGTTTGTGCGGAAATCATTCGTTATATCGGTGTGAATAAAAAAGGGGCTGATATTCGAGAAAATTTTAAAGCCCCGCCTTACGGATGGTCGCAGGATGCAATTGATGCGGCGTTGCTGGTTTTACTCGCTTGTGGTGTAGTTCGGGCAAAAGATACTTCACAACAGCTTGTTAATAATAAAACTTTAGAGCGGAATCAATTAACGCAAGCGACTTTCACCTTAGAGTCTGTCACCATAACTACGGTACAGTTAATACAGATTAGAAAATTGATAAGCGAAGTGGGCATTACCTGTAACCCACAAGAAGAGCTATCTAAAGTCCCCGAGTTTATTCTTAAAGTCAGACAGCTTGCTGAAAGTGCCGGTGGAGAAGCGCCTAAACCGATTAAAGTTGATACATCTCTGTTTGATTCAATTACCCAAGAGTCAGGTAATGCACAACTTTTAGCGTTGTATGAAAAACGCGAAGACATAAAAGCACATCTTAAAGCCTGGCAAGAAGCCGCTGAGAAAATCACACAGCGTATACCGGCATGGGATACCTTAAAACAGTTATTACAACTGAGTAAAGGTTTAGCATTTTATGATGAATTACAAACCCAAGTGGACGCTGTTATCAATAATCGTAGTTTATTGGCAACCCCTGATCCTGTTGAGGCCTTAACAAAAGACTTATCAACAAAATTACGACAGGCGATTACGGTGAAAAGTAATGAATTTAACGCAGAATATCAAGTCTTAAACGAGCAGCTTGCAGAAAATGACAATTGGCAAAAATTAAGCCCAATACAGCAACAGCAAATTCTTGCTACTTATGATATCAATGAGCCAATTACAGTGAGTGTTAATACCGTTGATGAGCTTATTGACAGTTTAGAAACTTGCTCAATTAAACATTGGAATGAGCGCATTCAAGCCCAAAACAATAAGTTTAATTCGGCAATTCTGGATGCCGCCAAATTATTAGAACCTAAAGTACAGCATATAAAATTACCTAATAGAACTTTAAAAACATCAGAGGATATAACCGCCTGGTTAAAAGAGGTTGAGCAACTCATGTTAAATAATCTACAAAACGGTCCGTTGGTTGTTTAATTTATTTTGTAAACGATGCTAAAAAAGAGATCAATATGAGCTTGCAGCCCTTAGATAAAAAACTTCGTACACAATTAGAAAATACCATTGTTAAAGCCCGTAATGTATCAGAAGTAGCAGCTAAAGTTGTTTTAGAACGTTTGTGTGTGGGTGATACTAAACCCGGTGAGCATTTAACAGAGGCTATGCGTCAACAACGTAATCGACTGCGCGCGCATGGTCGGCAGTTGGGCGATATTAGACAAGACAATGCTGAGCAAAGTTTAACGAACTTAATTCAAGAAACCGCTTACGAACAATGGCATCGGATGCTCTTTGCGCGCTTTTTAGCGGAGAACAATTTGCTGATGTATGAAGATGGTGCTACACCATTATCCATAAAAGATTGTGTTGACTTGGCTTTAGAAGAAAAGGGCGTAAACGGCTGGGAGTTAGCCGGACGGTTTGCATCTGCCATGTTGCCACAAATTTTCAAATCAGAAAATCCAGTCCTGGCAGTCAAGTTCTCACCTGAACATCAACGCGAATTAGAGCAATTACTTGAGGGTTTAGATAAAGAAACTTTTAAGGCTTCCGATAGCTTAGGCTGGGTGTATCAATACTGGCAAACGCAAAGAAAAGACGAGGTTAATCGTTCAGGTAATAAAATCGGTGCGGATGAATTATCAGCCGTGACACAGTTATTCACTGAACCGTATATGGTCAGCTTTCTGTTGGATAACAGTTTAGGCGCGTGGTGGGTTAGTCATTATCCTCAATATAAAAATCTGTTGCCGTTTCAATACCTGCGTTATGCCCCCGAACAAACAGATCAAGAGGGTGCAGAATACAAAGAAACGGACATTCCTGCCGCTGGTACGTTTGAGCAATGGCCAAAAAGCTTAAGTGAGTTAAAGATGCTGGACCCCTGTTGTGGGTCTGGACATTTTTTAGTGGCGACATTATTAATGTTAGTGCCGATGCGGATGAAAGCAGAAGGCTTAAGCGCCGATGATGCCATTGCCCGCGTGCTCTCGGAAAATATTCATGGCTTGGAACTCGATCAACGATGTGTGGAAATTGCTGCATTTGCAGTAGCTTTGGAAGCGTGGCGTTACCCTGAAGCCAGCGGTTATCGTCCCTTGCCTTCGTTAAATATTGCCTGGGTGGGGCAATCGATTAAAGCCAAAAAAGAAGACTGGTTAGCCTTAGCGGGCAGTGATGATAATTTATTCCTAGGTATGGAAGCCTTATATAACACCTTTAAAGATGCGCCCTTGTTAGGCAGTTTAATTGACCCGGGCAAGTCGATTGCAAATGATTTACTCTGTGATGGGTTTGCTGATCTACAAGCATTATTAAATAAAGCCTTAAAACACGAAGTCGCAGACAATCAAGAAGCAGTGATTGCCGCTAAAGGTCTGACGCGGGCGGTTGAGTTGTTGCAGCAAAAATATGAATTAATAGCGACCAATATACCGTATTTAAGTCGCGGTAAACAATGTAAAGCATTGCAGGATTTTACTGAACGCCATTATCAGAATGCTAAAGGTGATATAGCTAATGTATTTTTGGAGCGGTGTTTAGAGCTTAATACGAAAGGTGGTGTGACCCAATTGGTGATGCCACAGAATTGGTTATTTTTGGGGTCTTATAAAAAACAACGTGAGCATTTGTTGAAAAAAGTGACATGGAATTTATTAGCTAGATTGGGTTCAGGGGCTTTTGATACCATAAGCGGCGAAGTAGTAAATGCTATTCTCTTGTCATTAACTAATAAAATACCAAATAATAATCATTTATTAATTGGTATTGATGCCAGCGAGCCTAAAACAGTAAAGGAAAAAGCGACTATTTTAGAATCTGGTTCATTAGTAGTAGTGAATCAAAATTTACAATTTAAGAATCCTGATTCTAAGGTGGTTCTGAAGGAGGAAGTTGATCTGGCCTTTTTGAGTAAATATGCTAGGTCAGTGCAAGGAATTAAAACTGGAGATGATGGTAGGGTACGAAGAAACTTTTGGGAGGTTGGTTTAGTAAACAAGGATTGGGCTTTTTACCAAAGTACCATATCAAAAACAACGTTTTTTGGCGGATTGATATATATTGTTTATTGGGGAGATGATGGAAGTGGTCTAGCAAGGCGTCAAGGAAATAGTGTATGGGGTAAAAAGGGACTTGCTATTAGCCAAATGGCATATCTTCAAGGTGCTATGTATCTTGGTGAGAAGTATGATAGTAACATGACCGCTATTGTCCCACTTAAGGACGAATATTTTAAACCACTTTTTGCTTATGGCTTATCTGGTGCTTTAGCTACTGAGGTAAGAAAAATTGACTCATCTCTAAAACCAACGAATGGATCATTTGAAAAAATCCCTTTCGATATAGACCACTGGACACAAGTAGCCCAAGAAAAATACCCCAACGGCCTGCCCAAACCTTATTCAGACGATCCAACCCAATGGATTTTTCATGGTCATCCGGCACCTGCAG
>Ga0214192_1001047_pt1 | contig 15829 bp, 21 predicted proteins | sample TroBogEpilimnion_44_FD_153030 | JGI IMG/M metagenome (GOLD analysis project Ga0214192, IMG submission 153030) | Freshwater microbial communities from Trout Bog Lake, WI - 29JUL2008 epilimnion | ecosystem: Environmental > Aquatic > Freshwater > Lake > Epilimnion/Euphotic zone | place: Trout Bog... | reverse complement strand
GGGGGGTTTTTCCGTTCGTTTTTTTTATAAAAAAAGAGACCCATTAGGTAAGCCCCCGTTCGCCCCCCCAAAATTAAATGAAACCTAAAATAGGGGGGAAACGACCCCGCCATTTTACGTTGAAGAGACACACCAATATTCCTTCGGCATAGGAATAATCTTTCTTTCATTTATACATTTTTGTGTATGAATAGCTCTGTTAATAGCACATTCCAATTGATGTGCTACAAACGGAGAAGGTTGTAATGACTTTAAATACTGAATGCTCTTCTTCTGTGCTTCAAGCATTTTTTTGAATTCGTTTAACGTTTCAGTATCCATTTTAATTTTTACTACCTTGAAAATAAACAATCCGTTTTTAATATAAATGAAACTCGTATCAGTTACACGTGCAGATGATAAGCACAAGTTTGTTGCTACGTTTGAAATCAACGGACATCTAAAGCACGTAAAGTTTGGTGATAGAAACTATCAGGACTTTACGCAACACAAAGATGAAACAAGACGACAGGCATATCTTCTTCGTCATAAATCTACAGAGGATTGGAATGTTCCAACAACGGCAGGTGCTTTATCACGCTGGATACTATGGGAGAAACCTACGCTAAAAGAAGCAATCACGTTCTTCCGTCGTAAGTTTAATGTATAGTATCAATTCAATCCGTTTTTTATCGGCCCAATCTTTCACGAAGAACATTATACTGCACATCATCAATACTCACGGAACTCGCATCACTTATAGACCATCTATCATCTTCTCCTGTAAAATGTCGTATTAACTCATCGGCGAGTTCTTCTGCTTCTCTAAATAACCGATTTCTTCTACGGATACTATCGTTAGATGATAAATGATTGTATCTATCCATAAACCATATCATAGCCCGAAATACCAACCGGTCTTGTTCTTCATTTAATTCAAGACGATAAACAGGACGAAATATTCTTCGTAATCTATTTTTTACACTACTATTTGTATCACGACTAATTTCTCTCTCCTCCTCTGCCGTATAGTCTGGAAATCTATCCATTTTATACCTAACATATAATATAAATGAACTACTCAATATTCTCTATCTCGTTGTCCTCTTTTCTTACCAATAAAACAAATGCCGTTTCACCTCGTCAAAGCAAAAGGGCAAGACCTATACTTCGTGGAAAACAAACTCACGAAGAAACGATACTCAACCCACCCTCTTCCACGACAACAGGCGGAACGACAACTCAAGGCACTATATTATCACACGAAGGAGTAAATGGGAGATTATTTTGATGAGTTTATAAATTATATTAACGATATTCTCCCAGCAGAACCAAACCGCCATTATCGTATTTATAACTGCGACCCCTATTTTAAACGATACTTTGATAGACAACGACATCGTCTTCACATCTATAATTTATCCAAACGAGAAAACAAAGTTATTAATGTTTATATGGGGAAACTATGTGTCGCATATAATATTGCCGAAACATTCGCAGAACGACGACGAATACGAGAGCTTACAAGAGAACTATTTGATGTCCTTTTAGCAAGAATACGAGAAATGGGTGGCGATTACGAAGAAAGCACCGACATAAGTGAAGAAGAAGACCACCCGGACAGATGGTAATATTTTTTTTCACTTTTTAATACAATAATGCAGTTCTCAAAATCCCTCTACCTCAAGCACGACACACCTATTAAGAACTTAACCAAGCAGTTTTTTAAGCAGTTTGGTTATGAAATCATAGACGACGGCGAACACTATGGAGATTACGATTTCCAAATACGAGACAATGCAAAAATCGTATATTCTGTAGAAGTAGAACAGAAGACAGGTTGGAAGACATATACATTTCCATTTAGAACTATGGACGTTGCAGGACGAAAGAGCAAATCAAAGGCCGATTGGTTTATACAGGTAAATAATACCCAAAATTCATTAAATATATGCCCTATGTCTATCGTCCATAGTTCAAAACAATCCAGAAAAGATACGATGTATTCACAGCAGGAACTCTTTTACAATGTAGAACTTTCAAAGGTGGATAATTACGTGTATAACGAAAACGAAAAGAAATGGAAATGTCTAACAACTCCCCAATATCTTCTTTAAATCTTGTCCCCTAATCTCTTCACAACAGGACAGCAAGCATACTGCAAATGTTCTACAATACTTTCCTTCGTCATACTTGCTAATGGTAATCCTTCCATCTTCTTACACTCTGCATCTTTCACTAACGTAATTAATTCATCTTTCGTTAGTGTATCGGCTACTTTCGGCGACTTTTTTTTTCGGTCAGCTCCTCCACCTTCTCAACTGCCTTACGGACAACACGGCGAGGTGCAGACGACACGGCCTTCTCCACCTTGTCTTCTGCCTCCTTCATACGGCGAACCTGCTTTTTGTGTTCGGCCTTCTCCACCTCCTCAACCTTCTCGGCAATCTTCTTGGGTGCTTTCTTCAGTGCCTTCTCCACGGCCTCCTCCTCGTGCTTCAGTTCCTTCTCCACCACTTTCTCGTGCTTTCCACGAAGCTTCTCAAGTTCCATAATGACCTCGTGCTTCAACATACGACTAACGGGCTTCACAACTCCCTTACGGGCATCACGAAGTTCTCGGCGTAAATCGGCAAGAGCAGACGGCATTTTATTAAGAAAACACGAAAAAAAATACACCATAAAAATTCACGCCAAACTTCCAATACAGGCAACTTGCCCTCCTGCAGTTGAAAAGGTCCAGTTGCTATACACATACGTATTTGCTGGAGTATAGGAATACGTCGTCGGCACAATCGTCAAATTTCCACTTCCAGCAGGAGCAGTCGTAAAATCCATATATAGAAACAGAGTTGTCGCAGGAGTGCTACTAAACCACGTCAGTCCATCCAATACGATATTTGTAGTTCCAGGTGCTAATGCTATATTGACGAATTTTGTAGAAACAGAAGGGGGGATAATTCCACCATCACCACTATCACTTATATACAATCGTCCAACCGCAGTTGTAGGCATCGTCAGTTGAATACTTCCAGAAGCACGAGCAGTATAGATTTCCTGACCGAACGAGAATGTCCCTAACCATGCCGTATTTGTCGTTCCGGAAATAGCAATAGGAGAACGAAGAGTTCCTACCGAAACCACCACATTTTCCTGAACTTCTGGAACTTCGTTAGAACTCTTCCATAATTGAGTTCCGTTATTTGAATGGCTCTCTTTCACCAAGATAGACATTTGTATTTATTTCATATTTTTCAAATCCCTGAAATAGTCGCAAGGGAAGTTGAACCTGTTGATATATTCCAAGCACGAGTCGGCATTGAACTATAATTCACTTCCGTAAATTGTGTTAGAGACGATGATCCTGTTGTATTTGCTTGGGACGATGAAGGATTGAACCACAGATAAATCGTAGAAGCACCTGACGCAGGACAACTCAATCCGTCTAAATAATAGAAATTACTAATAGGAGATGATAAACTAAACGAATTACAACCAGTTATACTTCCAGTAGAAGAAGATGAAATATACAAACTTCCAGAAACCGAAGAACCTAATTGAAGATATATACACCCATTTGCAAAAGCATTCTTCGTTAAAGGACTAGGAAACACAACCTTTCCTAACTGAACCGGAGTTCCAGACGACAACGTAATCGTCCCCAACGTATTCAGTGAAATCGTATCAGCAAACGAACCACCCACCGAACTGGAAACATTCGTCCATAATGAAGTCGTTGGATTTGCATAACTATCATCAACTAATACGGACATTTATGTTCCATCAAGAAATTAACCAGCAACACAAAGAATATTTCCAGTTCCAGAATACAACGTCCAACTAGAAGGATTTGCAGTATAAGAATTTCCATACGCCACTGAACCTGTCGCAGAGGCAGGGTGCATATAATCCGTTTGACTATGGGTTGTCGTAGCCAACATCATCAAATTTAACGATGTAATACCACTAGAGTTGTAATACGTCATTCCGTCAAGCAGAACGTAATTATTTAGTCCTCCTGTTTGTGCCGATAGTGTAATTCCAGTAATCTGTGATGTATTGCTTGAAGGAGATGTAAGAATTGGAGATAAATACAGATTACAACCGATTGTTTCACTACTCACAGAAGCATCAGTAAAAATATTAATCCACCCATATACTTTTACCCACTTGACTGGATTTGGAAATGTGAATGTTCCTAGAACCTGACCTGTATTAATAGGAGGAACAATAGCAGAACTCGGTAAAACACAAGGAACAATCACCGAACTTTTAACCTCTGGAGTATTGGGAAGCCATAATGGAACATTTGGATTGGCGTAGCTTTCATTAACCAGCACCGACATTTATATAGAGTAAGTATTTTTAAACAACCCAACAAGTTATAAAGGACGATACAGCAGTCGTTCCTGACGTTGTGCCTACACTTGTTAGAGATGAAGTTGATGCCGTCCCAGACCACGTTGTTTCAGGGCATACAATACTTCCACCAATGGAACACTGGGAATTACCACCAGAGCTTTGAATATACAGAACCAATGACGAAAAACCACTGGCGTTATAATACCGAAGTTTGCTTAAATCCACAACCAGAGGACTTCCGTTTGTAATAGATGCTGATACATACGACACGACCTTTGATGGGTCAATCGCAGCACTTCCTGTTCCAGCAATCCAAACACTAATCGTAGTTGCTCCACCTCCAGCCGAAGTAATCGTAGGGAAATACAAATATCCCTCTCCTGATGCTAATGTATATGTTCCATTCAACGGAATTGTAGCAATTGTAGTTATTCCACCAGACAAACTGGTCGTTCCACTTGTGAGAGAAGAGGGCAGTGCCTTTTTCCCCACGATTGCCGAAGAAGCAGAAGCCCAGAGTGAATTGCTTGGATTAGCATACGCCTCGTTAATCAGCACCGACATTTATATAGTCCAAATAATATTTCCTACATACAAATGAGTATCTTGGTTAATGAAAGTTATTCAAACCCGAATACTCCTCTTTGGGCTCAAGCAGGAGCAGGAGACCCTTCTACGTGGTCTAACTATCCTGCTACGAATGATGTGAATATGGACGGATACTACATTACGAATTGTAATGACTTGACCCTTGCGACTGGGTCAATTAACGGAGTAAGCAATATCCAATATTCTACTGATGTTCTTAACAATCCAAGTTTCGGTGGTGTGGGTGGAGGTGCTGAAATGCAAATGACGAACCTAAATATAAATGTTGCCGATGTGTGTTCCGGTGCTCCTCAAATGGATTTCAATACACAACAACAGGGATATATCGCAGGAATTACAGGAACATTAGGAGTTGGAGGACAGGCACAACTTCTTGGGGGAACATTTAGTCCTACATTTTATCAGTCAGACCTTTCCCAACAGCAGTTCCGTGTATCCTATACCTATAACATTATAGTAGCATCTGGAACACGAGGAATACTTGGAATGTGGCCTCAATTAGTATTTGGGCCTACTGGATATGTAGCACAGGGAAGTATATTTAATAGTGGAACTCCATTGTATCTCAATCCTGCTTCGTATTACGATGACGGAGAGAGTATTTACATTCAGGGAACTCTTACTGATGTTGTGGATTTTCAGGGAAATATGTATTTGGATAATGGTGGTGAAGTCCCCTGTGGATATGATACACTCCAAGATTTGAATGTTGATTTACAACTTACGGCAGTGAATGATAATATTACATTTAATACTACATATGCTACATTCACATTTGAACCACTCTTCGTCAATCCAACTCAACAATAATTTTTCTATCTCCTTTGTATAAATGTCTGCTCCTCCGTTTGTAGCTTCGTGGAACTCTGCGTCTCTTTCATTTCGTCAGGCACAGCAGTATTCGGCCTTGAAGGCCAGAACGACTGACCCACAGGAACGAGATGCTCTGGATGTGTTAATACGGAAACGAGTGGAAGATGCTACAAGCCATATCTCTGCTCTCACTTCGCAGTTTTCGGCGTGGTCTCTTTCGGTTGCTCCTCCTCCTCCTGCACCGACAGGTCCTACTGGTTCTACTGGAACGACTGGTCCTTCTGGAACGACTGGTTCTACTGGAACGACTGGTCCGGCAGAAACCACAGGTCCTACAGGTTCAGCTTAGTCCTATAGACATCACCCGTTAAATTATCAATGACTATCCAATGATGGTCTTCCGTCATCTCTTTATATTTTCGTATTTTGTCGGTCATCTTGCCGTCCAAATACGAGGACAAATACATCTTAATTGTTTTCTCAATTTGTTCTTCACTATTCATTCGTCCCAAAAACACATAGTTCAAATTTCCACGAGTTGCCGAATTCAGTAATACAGGACTTTGAATGCTGATAATACAGGACAGATTGCTATTACGATAAATGGCTAATAGTTTCAATAGTTCCTTATCAAATTTAGCACTTACGACATCGTCCAGTATATACAGAAAATCATAATGGTTCTTTGTATTCTTGTTTATATCATAGCCGTCCTTTACCAGTTTTGGAATATACAGGGGACTACGGACAATATCTTTGATGTCCTTATAAATTGGATTGTGAATGCTATTACTCATCAAAATCTTGAAATGTTTGGGAAAATACTTATCAAGCATATGTTTCAAGAAGGTAGTTTTACCACTACGAGTTGAACCCAAAAAACAAACACTCACTCCTCCGTTCTTCGGCAGTTCAAAATCAAATCGTCGGTCAGGGATAGGCATATTATATTAAACAACAAAAAAAATACACTTTATATATACAAACGGAGAATGGAATTACTACGAAAGATGCAGGACAAACGAATTCTGCTGGATACGAAGGCACAGGGGAAAATAGCACCTCCCCCCACGAACCCCACGTCGGCCAAGCAAGAAATTATTGAAACGAAACCCAAACACAAGAAACTGAAGGAATACTTTGAAACTATCATTGAAGAAATTTGTGATGAAGAAGAGTAAAGATGCCGGTTGTTGTTCGTAGGGATAAATTCAGGGATACATTTTTCCTTGAAATTACAATATCAAGCAAGTCAATTCGTCGGTTTATTCGTGGTTTCACACATACATCGGCAAACAATGTTGCTGGAATAATTAACATTCTAGAATATCTGCCTATTCCTGCTGGTATTTTCAATCAATTTTTAGATGTAATGGAAGCAATTGCTACATCACCGACTATTATACACCTTGTATATAAAGGAATTAAATATGCTGTGGAAAATCACACAGAATATATTGTATTACGAGTAATCAAACAAATTGCTGGATTATCTGGAGAATCAGGTGTTATTTTTGATGAAATTGTAAAGGTATTAAAGCACTTTAAATTAATCTAATAGTTATTACCTAATAGTAGGACTGAAACCAGCCCGTATATTAGGTTTTGCATAGTTATTTAACTACTATTTAGAACACGTAATCACACGTGCCCTGGCTGAACGTCAGGACTGCATTATACACATACGACACGTGGAGGGTCGCCGTAGAACCACCCGACGGCCACGACGGGGGAATGCTGAACGTAAGATTGACGATGCCGTTGGTAATCGGCTTACCCGCCATATACATTGAGTGTGCCGTAAGGGGGTCATACGACTGGCCGAACGGCAGAACAGCCCACTTGTCGGCAACTGCACTCGTAATTCCAACCGCCGTTCCGTTGGCCTGAAGCTGAACGTCATTGACCTGCGACGGGATACGACCATTGACGAGGTTGAAGAGCTGGGAGACCTCCTTATCAAAACGGGCATAAATCTCACCTGCATACGTCATCGTGATGTCCGTCGGGGCATACCACAGGAACGGGTTGAGGAAACAGGTGCTTCCACCCTGAGCAGGGGTATTAGCACTATCCGCAGTTAGCCACACGTGAATTTCCTTGACCTCACCCGAACGGAAACCGGTAAGTGTAACTGACTGCGACGTACCTGCCGAGACCGACTGGCCAGGCGACAGAGGAATTACGACTTCTTGCTGACGGAACGTGATAGGATACGAAAGGGCATGGCTGGACATATCAACCCGACGAGCAAGAGCATCACCCTGATTTTCCAGTAGAACCTGCTGGACGACGAACTCACCGAACGCCAGAGACGTAGGAGCATTTGCAAGAGCACCAGACGAACCATACGAGAAGATGGACGCAATCGGGTTCAGTTCTACCGTAATCTGGATCTGCTGGGTAAGTAGATCACTTGGGATCGGTGGGAGTTTGCCCTCCGCAGTCGGGATCGTGTGAGGCAGAGGAAGCCAGACGTAGGCATACTGGGCCGTAGCAAAGTCAGCACCCTGTGAGGCATTACCACCGAGCTGAAGGAGTGCATCACGAGACGTTCCATCGGCCGCCTGTGAGAGAGCCGCCTGAAGAACCTGCTGTCCCGAAAGGAAATACTGGGACGAGCCACCATAACGGAACGAGATCTTATTGATGAGTGCATACCCCCATCCACGATTAACACCCATACCAGTGGTCGTGAATGTCGTAGGCAGTCCCATCACGACGACAACGTCCTGAATACCATTGTTCGGCGGGATTGTGAGTGTCTGCGAACCACCCGAAAGGTTGTTGAACGCCTGCACATAACGAGTGTTCTGGCTGGTTCGGAAGCACTGCTTACCTGCCGTCTCTGGATCTGGGTAATATACATCAAGGCACTTGCCCGGACGAACGAGCTGCTGGACACTTTCAGTTAAAGAACCTTCCATTGTTTTATACTTTGTATAGAATAAAAAAAAAGTGTAAAATAATAAAAATGTCGGCCGCAATTGTAAGAGCACACGGCGGTTCAAAGAACCTGAAGAAGGGAGCAGGTGAGGGGCTTATGAGTGGAATGTTTATTCACGATACGATGGTGGGCAAGGACAAGCCTGCTCATATGAAGCATCTGGCTGGTCTTATTTCCAATACCACAGGTGTTCCTCGTGAGAAGCCGGTGCTGGACGGAGTTATTCACGACACGAAGCAGGGTGCTATGGATAAGGACGTTCCCGAACTCCACAAGTCCCATCATCGTGGTAAGACACAGCCCAAGACCTACGGACAAGTGCCGTATGCTGGACCGGAGTATTAGAAAGGTTCTGGTTAGGGAATAGCTATTTCCTACACAGAAGACATAGAAATTTTTCCATTCTTTATTAATCCTCACTGACTAGCAGTGTTGCATTCCAATTTGTAGAGTTGGTGTATTGAAGTGTAGAACCCACGAGAGACGCAGGACTTCCATAGGTCGTCGTCCATAAATACTGAATGGAACGACCCTGATCGTCATACAGGTCAAACTGAAGGTTTCCAATTGGCATTGCCTTGTCCCAACGAACCTGCTTGGGATAGGGGAACTGACGATACAGAACGAACGGAGTAATTTGATTTACCTTGTCGTCCCACTCCGTCTGTGGAGTAGAAACCGATGATAATGACCGATATGTGATTAGAGGACTGCCTGAAAATGTAGGTGAATTGGTAAAAGGAGCCTCCAGATACTCTACTGCAATCGTATAGGGAGATGTTGTGGATTGAACCTCTACGATATATGCTGGACCATTCCACGTAAGATCACCCGTAATTCCTGTAATACTACATTGTTCTCCTATAACAGCAGACGTAGGAGCAGTTGAAACAACAAAGATGGCGGTATTCCCACCAACTAAAGAACCAAACAGAGCTGTCGGTGTAGAAGTTGCTGTAGAACTGGAAAACGTGTTCGTAGAATACACAGCAGAGGACGGCACAGGATCATCAAGATAAATACGAGCCAACATATCACGAGAAATGGGAGCACTTGTCGTGTCCTTGAGTTTCTGGTTGTAGGTGAGCTGGGTGCATACAATATCAATGTAATCCGTAGCACGAAGATCAGGAATACCAGTATAGACGAGATTTACATACGTAGTTCCCATATTCGGCACATTCAACATATCATACAACTGACGATTTTGTAGTCCCTGCTGAACTGGTTGAAGAATGAACGTAATATTTGAACCATTGGGAGCATAGAATACAAGTTCGTTATTTGCAGTTGTATATGTGGAAACCGAGAACAAAGCAAGAGAACTGGAAGCATCACGAATTTGTGTTTGGATTGCTGATGCGATACTTAAACTATCATAAAATCCGTCTCGTAGATTAATTGTAATATCGGTCTGCTGTGTTCCAGAAATTTTCCACTTGAAAAGCATTTGATTGTTTTCCCACGCATTTGCGATATTCGGCAAACACCAATTCATACGAAACTCGGTTAGAGCAAGTCGTTTGAAAAAACCATTCAGGATTGCTTCGTTCTTTACAATTGGAAAACTGAAGGGATACGTTGGACTTGTTCGGCGTTGTCCGTAGTTTGCGTATCGGTCATCACTATCAATGCAGAGTAGAGCAGTGGCCGAAGGTCTCGTGATGACGACCTGCCCCCCTTCTCTGTCCTCTCGGTCTTCCAAATACGATGCTACAAGACGGCTCATTTATAATACAGAAATGAAAAAAATGATGTAGAAACGAACTATTCATATGCTACAACCATATATCCATTGTCTATCTTAACACGTTTGGGTTCATAATGGGTCTTCTCAATATCCTGATGGATTTGCCTATACCGATAATAGTTTGGGAGTTCGTCCATATACTTTGTTAAAAACCGATTTTTAGCAATCCACATATCTGCGTCTTCCTTCGTATAGTGTGCCTTATCAAGAAACACAGCAAGGACTTTGTAGTTTGGTTTTAAAGTATGCTGGGGTGTGTCTTGGTTTCGTTTTGCCTCTGGAATAGGAATATGACCCGAAAGGACGGCAGCAAGGTCTGTGAGTATATTGGCTAATTTCTCGGTATAAGCAGGAAGATGTTTGAGAATTTCCTGTGGGTCTTGTTCTACAAAATGCTTGACCTTGTCTGTTAAAATATTGTTTGCTCTCAAGACGTTCAATACGAAGTTTTGACAATTGTGCTGGAAAGCAGAATACGTGAAGAAGTCGTGGTCTCCCATTCGTTTTCTCGTTCGTTCAATGAGTTGATGAATTGGAATATTTTTGGGGACAACGTGCATTCGTTCGGTTTCTGCCGACATTCCGTGAATTTTCCCCATACGGATTGTTTCATTTTTTTCAATCTGGAAACGTTCTCCCGATGTGGTCGTAATCGTAATAGCAAGATGAAAGAGTTTATCGTAGTTTGCTTTCTCCTTTGCTTCGGTGAATTTACCGAGAGTGATAAGGTTGAGAAGGGTTGTGATTTTGGACGAAAGGGGAGTTCGTGTGATTTCTATACTATCAATCACCTTTGGCCCATTTGTTTTGAGAAACGCCTGTGCTTCTCTCGTGTATCCCATTTATTATGATATATCAAAATCTCCCAGTTCGTTAGTATGTTCCTTAACGAAATCTCGTTCCTTCTTAATTCTGTCTTGGTATTTCTTGAATAGTTCATTGTATTTCTTCGTGATTTCATTTAGGTTAATCTTCTTATTGTTCTTGTAGTAGTCCTTCTCCCATTTAGTATATTCCTTGCCTTCTGGAGACGTAAGCCATTTCTCTGCCTGTTCCTTTCGTTGTTTTGTATCTGCTTCAATTTCCTTATTTCGTTTTTCCCATTCGGCTTTGACTTTAGCATACTTGGTTTTCCACGAACGACCACCAACACTGAAAAGGTCTTCAATTAGGGATTGAATATTTCCAACGTAGTCATTCTTGAAACTTGATGCCTGAACGATAATACCCTTTACATCGTCCATTAATCTGCCGGAAAGTTCCCCAATAATAATTCCACCTCCACCAGTTCCAAATGTGATTGCTCCTTTGAGTAGATTTTTCATTGTATCGGCAATACCAGAAATAACACCACCTACAAGATCACTGACTGCATTGTTTAACCATTGGGCGAATTTAGCCGTTGTGTCTTTATTAAATCGGTCAATTGCCTGTTCCATCTTGTTAATAGCACGAATAGCCACCGAGAAAGCACCACTCTCCTGATAAATCTTATCAATCTCAATCTGTGCTATTTTCTGTGTGTATTTCTCGGCAAGGTATTTGGCGTAAGCTTGGAATGCCTGTTTGCCGTCTTGGGACGATACATCAAACGGCGGTTTCTCGGCAGGTTCTTTTGCGTTGGGGTTTGGTTCTGCTTCTTTTTCTTCTGGTTGTTTGACGGCATCTTTATCCAGTTTTGTTTCCGTTCCCTTCACTGCATCTTTGTCTAACTTGGCTTCTGTTGGCGGTGGAGGTTTGAATTCAGTTTCGGTAGAACTTTCCTTCTTGGGTTTGAACTCGGTTTGTGTTCCAGTGGAAATAGGAGTTCCCGTTTTGGAAATAGCATTTTGAGACCCGAGAAGAGAATACTGCTTGATATTTCCTTCTACATATCCCTTGTGCTTCTTACGAATATCCGCCATAGATCCCCTTGTGGAAACTGGTAAGGATTTATGACCGATGAGATTTGTAAGACCTGATTTTGCCTCTGCGAGAAATAGAGAGGTCATTTATTACCTAATGAGTTTCTTTTGCTGGAAGTAAGGACTTCTCAACAATCTTCTCTTTTCTAACTCGTTCTGGTCGTCCCTTAAACACTGCTCCTGAACCAGATGTTCGGTAATGCTTAATTCCACCCTTCCGTAGTTTCTGTTCTACAGGAACATCAGCAACAAGATGTTTGTGCTGGGACGAGTGAGTTAAACGCAGTCCCAGCAGGTTTGCTTTCGCCTGTGCTAAAAAAAGTCCAAGCATTTATATAATGGACGAGAGTATTTTGAACGGAGGAATAACTGGACTTGTCGTTATGGTTGTGTATGCCGTATATAAGATTGTGAAGAAATCCTCGTGTTCGTCAAAGTGTTGTGGAATGGAAAGTTCGGTTAAAATTCGGTTAGAACGGAATTTGATTTCACCGACAACATCTACTTCTACTCAAACTTCACAAGAAGAGGTGTAGGATTGATTTGGAATACGTTATGTTCCGTTCGTTTCTTCTTACGATAAAGACGTTGGTATTCCTTCTGCTTTTCCTGCGTCCAACTTGAACCGACAATACGTTTGGATTTGGGGGTGAAATCAACTCTGTTCGTGGTAAATGTATCCATTTATATTAGAATGGTAAATTAATTGAAAACGGACGACGAGGGGGGTAGGGGCTAAAACGAATATTTTTTGGGTCGTTGAGGGGGGGTTTAAAAATAAAATGTTTATATAGAATATAGAACAATGCCGTTGTTAAGTCGTCTGCCGGTGGGTCTTGCATTGAACCAAATGCGACTACAACAGAAACGTAAGCTTCGTCGTGCTGGGGATAAGTGGGTGAAGGGAACAATTACCTTTAAAGGTAAAATTTTGATAAGCAGTGATAGACGAGACGTGAAGGGTGTATTCCAAATGAATAATCGTGAAGACCAGATTTACCGAGAAATAGAAAAGTTTATTGCTGAAGATTTGGGGTTTAATGTAATTGACCACATCGTATTGTGGGACACATTTACGATTACACACAGAGATAAGAAGAACAAGGAATATGATATGAGTAGTGTTCGTATGCGAGATGGAAAGCCGTTTCGTATTGTGAATTTATTTAACAATGTAATTGAATTGGAAACTACCGATGGAAATTGTGTTCCGGAAACGATGGCGAGTGTGTTTCCTTCATTAGCAAAACAGAAGAAGAAGCCGTTGGAGAAACTGAAAGAAGCAAATACGTTAGAAATTATGGAGTTCTGTAAAAATTATGGAATTCGTGCTATAGCATACAATATTCAGGGTCAAGTAATTGCCGAAAATATCCCCACACACGATACACGAAAATTAGCAACGTTAGTATATATCTGCTACAACAATCATATGTATTTGATTGATAATAAGTATTTGAAAGAACGAAAAGATGCTTCCGTGCTGTATGAGGAAACACAGGAAGAATTGAATGAACGATTTAAGGAATTATTGATTGGACGGATTGTTCCTAAAAACATACGAATGCTTGGTGATGATGTAAGTTCGTTTGAAGACAATGGAATTGTGTATTTCTGTAATCCGGAATATAAGGCGTGTTTGGAAATTGGACGTAAATTGATGTTTAGCGATAAGATTTCACATACGACAACATTTTCAAACGTATTGAAGTTGTTTGAACCAATGTTTAGCAGTAATACAGCAATGTCCTTTCTACCGATACGACACCGAAAACCTGCATTCTATTACAATGTGGAACGTGATATGAACCGAGAAACCGAAACGATTGATAAGAACAAAGCATACACGTATATACTGAAAGAATTAGAGTATTTGCTGTCTTGCGATTACCGAACCGATGTGTGTGAAAAGAGTGATAAATTCACAGATGAATATGCTTTGTATGTTTGTGTCCCTGACGTTTCCAATATTTTGATGCCTCGTCGTGATATTTACTGCGGTTCTCACGTGAAGTATTGTATGGGGAAGTGTGGGTTCAAAATCGTAGAACGTTTGGACTGCCGAGCAAACAAAAATCATTTTAAAGTCATTATTGAATGGTTGCTTACGAATTGTGATATTGGAGTGGTAAAGCAAATTATCTGCAGAGGAATTGGTGGATTTCAAAGTGAGCCGAAAGCAGACGGATATACGAATTATGTAGTAAATGATGACGAAATGAACCCTGATAATACGTGTATTGAAATCGTTGATGGAATATACGTAGAACAAGTCCCCAATACATCGGTTCGTGGTTTGTATAATCGCAAACCCATCGCCATTCAAATCAAGGACAAAATGAACCGAATATTGTATGAGAAGATGGAAGAATTAGGTTTGGTTGATGACGATATAGTCCAAATCAATACCGATAGTATAACATTCTACAAGAAGAGTTGTGATTTGAAATTGAGTAATGATATTGATGGTTGGAAACGTGGCGAATACAATACGTTAATGAAGAAATCGTTATATGATTGCAGTGGTGAAGAAATTTCATTATTTCAGTTTGGAGACAATCGGAAATGTGTATTATATACTGGGTATGCTGGAAACGGAAAATCCTATCATATTCAACATAACTTTGCGAAAACGGATTTAATCGTATCGTGTAAGCATAGTGCAATCCGTCAGCATAGAGAAGCAGGGTTTCGTGCCGAAGTAATCCAAAAGTATTGTAATATTTCGTATGAGAAAATACCTACGGAAAAGGTTATTATTGTGGAGGAAGTTGGATTGCTAAACAAAGCACATTGGGACTTCTTATTCAAGTGTTTTATGCTTGGTAAAAAAATTGTGTGCTACGGAGATTTCCAACAATTATTACCTGTGAATGAAGCACGACCTTTTAATAGTCCTGCGTTCCTTTCATATATGTTTGGTGAATTGAATGAAATGAATACAAATTACCGAAACAACTTTTCGGTAGAATATTACAATTCGTTAATCAACGGAGACGAAGAGTATTGCCGAAAGGAGATTTTGAAGTGGTCGTGTCCTGATTGGCGAGATGCTTCGGTTATAATAGCACATCGTAATGTGGTAGTGGATAAATACAATAATTTGATGCTGTCGTGGTTAGAAAAGAAAGATATGTGGGACAGCGGTGTTCCAGTGATTTGTAAAACAAACGATTTGCGTGATAAGGATATATTCAACAACTTCTTACTGATGAGTGATGACGTTATGGTTGAAGACAGAAAGCATTTCAAATGTGCTTATGCACGAACGTTGTATAACATTCAAGGCGATTGCTGTGCTTCGTTCTACGTTGCTCCGGAAGATTTGGAATGGTTCTGTAATGGTAGAAATGCCTATACGTTAATCAGTCGGTTGAAAACTGATACGTAGTGTGTCTCTTCAACGTAAAATGGCGGGGTCGTTTCCCCCCTATTTTAGGTTTCATTTAATTTTGGGGGGGCGAA